>ERZ772882.193-NODE-193-length-87488-cov-7.546030_pt1 | contig 87488 bp, 101 predicted proteins | sample MGYA00580576_ERZ772882 | MGnify/ENA primary metagenome ERZ772882 (study PRJEB29015, sample SAMEA2737658) | human gut metagenome | biome: human gut; feature: human-associated habitat; material: faeces | place: China | collected 2012 ... | reverse complement strand
AGCCCGTGCTGGACGCCAACAAAGAGGACCTGGGCCAGCATGTGGAGCTGAACGTGTAATTTTTATTCAGCTGTTTATCCGTAGGGGCGGATGCTCGTCATCCGCCCGCGGGTCAATGCAAGCATCGACCCCTACAACATAGTAAAAGCCCCGCAGCGTCTTTTGTAAGGCGCTGCGGGGTGTTTTTATGCGATTTCGTTGGAGGGCGTCAGGCCGGATTCAAGAACATCCGCCAGAAATGCGCTGTGGTCGGCGTAGTCTGCGGCGGGAACAAGGGCAATATCGTAGTAGGTAATCGGCAGGTCGTTGGTTTCCAACACAGCCTTCAGGGTGTGCAAGACCTGCTGCATATCCGCCTCCGTCGGCTTTCTGTCCCATAGAATCTGCGCGCAAAGGCGGCTGGGCACCTTTTGCAGCAGAGCCTTGTCAAAGGCTGCGTCCAGCGGCAGGTCGTCCACATAGTCAGCCGGGGTCACGCCGTCCTGCTCCGTATAGCAGAGATTGATGTCTACGATATTTCCCTGTGCGCCGTAGGCCGAAGCGAATTGCAGTTTCGGGGCCTGCACGGTCAGATACGCGGCTGCCTGCTGGGCGGCTTCATTTTCCAAGCGATAACACGTGTTCCAGCGGTGGTCAACGTAAAACGTGTGGGTCGGCTCAAACTCCATACCCCGGATTTCATCATCGGTCAGCAGCCAGAACCGCGTCTGCACTGCAAAGTTTGTATCACGGCTCTGGTCAGACTGAACGTATACCACATAGTGGAAGAACTGTCCATCAGCGGCGGTGCGCTGGTCCCAGTGAAATGTTTCCTCCGGATATAGCTTTTCCGCATATCGAATGGCCCGATGTATAGCCCACTGTTGGCTGAGCGGGTCACCGTTGAGGGCATCGAAGGCCAGCAGCAGAGCCAAAATCAGCAGCAGGGCCGCCGCCAGTGCCAGGCGGCGCATGGTTTTCGTCTTTTTATTCTTTGTTTTCATGGGTACTCTCCTTTGCATAGTGCAGCAGCCAGCCGATCAGCCAGCCCATGCCGCCCAAAACAGCGTACAAGATACAGCCGGACGCCAGATTCCATAAGAAATTGCTAAGCGAGAATGATTCCAAAAAAGCCGTCTGCTTTATGATAGCATCCAGCACGGCCAGCCCCAGCGTAAACAGCAGCAGTGGCTTGCCCATGCCGGTATCCCGGCAGGTCAGAACGGCCCAGACACACGGCAGGAACAGGATAACCCAGTTGGCGCTGCCTGTATACCCCAGGGCCACGCCCGCCGCAATGCCCACAAAGGCCAGCAGCAGCAAATGGGTGCTGTATCGGCGGCGCAGTTTTTGCAGGATCTTACCGTCATCCGGGGCGGGCAGTTCCGGCACGGCGGGGGCATCTGCCCTCTGCCGCAAAGCGCGGCAGGCCGGGCAGGCAGCCAGGTGGGCTTTTACCAGCGCTTCACTTTCCGGGCTGGCTACGCCGTCCTGCACCAGAGGCATCAGGTCGCGGCAGACCGCGCAGGGGATTTTTGCAGTTTCGGCAGCTTTGTTCACAGGTCGTAGCCCTCCTTTGCAAGCATTTGTTTTAACCAGGTGCGGGTGCGGTGCTCGATCACGCGGGCCGAGCTTTCGCTGATGTGCAGCTCCGCGGCAATTTCATTGTAGCTGTAGCCCATGGCCCGCAGCTGCACCACGCGGCGGGCTCGGTCATCCCTTTGCTGCAGCAGTTCCTTCACACGCTGCCATTGCAGGCGGCTGTCCGTGCGCTCGGTCAGGGTGTCCTCGGCCAGGCAGCCTTCCAACAGTTCATCGGTGCTGGCGGTGGGGTGCTTTTTGCGTAAGCCTTCGAGCCAGATGTTGCGCGCAATGCCGAACAGCCAGGTCTTGACAGCGCAGTCCCCGCGGTAGGTGTGCAGCCGTTTCAGCGCCCGCAGGAAGGTCTCGCTTAGCAGATCCTCCGCCTCGGCGGGATCGTGGGTCAGGTGGCAGAGATAGCGATACAGGTCCGTGCGGTAGAGTCTGTACAGTTCTTCTAATTCCGGCAATTCCGGCAGCGGCATGGCCTGTCCCCCTTTCTCTGTGCTTTCACTCTATTAGTGCTGTTTGGGTCGCGGATGTTACAGCCCTATCCAAAAAAACACCCCGACTTTTCTGTCGGGGCGTTGGGGTTATTCTGTGGGGCTTTCGGGGTCGGTCTGCTCCTCGGGGGACGGGGTCGGCTCCGGGGCAGGTGTCGGTTCGGGGGTATCGGGGGCGAAGTAGGCGCGGATGTCGCCGTCGCTGCGCTGGGTCGAGATGTCGAGCACGCCCTTATCACCGGCGGCCAGACCCTTTTCCGGGTCGGTCAGCGCGGCAGCGGCCAGTCGCAGCTTGTAGGCGAGGTTCGTCTCACTGCCCAGCAGCACCTGAACGCGGTTTTGGTAGGTGAACTCAATATCACTCAGATCCTGGATATTCAGCGCCGTCGTGCCGTCAAACAGGTTGTTCCCCTGCAGGCCGTCCCGCATTTCGGTCAGCGTTTGCAGTGCGCTGGCCTGCAGACCCGCTGTCTCCGCTGTGGCCTGCTGGGTCTCGCTCAGGAGTGAGTTATAACTCTTGGGCTCGATGTTCTGCCCCACCACGGGGGAGAAATCTGTGGGCAGCGACATGGTCAGCAGAATCAGGCCGTCCGGCTGGCTGACGTCGGTGCGCAGAATTTTGAGAGAGTCGCTCAAGACCATCCACCCGCCGGGGTACATACAGGCGAACCGCTCCGTGGCGGGCTCGACCTTGATGATGACCGCGGCGGGCAGCTGAATTTCCACAGCGACACGCTCCAAATACGGGAACTGAAGCGCCAGCTGCTGGGTCTTTTCCGCGGTGGAGAAGGCGAACAGGTTGGAGTTTTTCTCGATGCCCAGCGCCTCGATCAGCTCGTCGGACGTGTAGATGCCGGTATCGACGGGCTGGGAGCCGTCATAGCTCTCTACCCGGAAGATCGTAACCTTGAACAGAAGGTTGATCGACACAAACGCACCCACGGCCAGCACGGCCAGCACGCCGAGCGCCCCCAGCAGACGGCGGCGGCGCTTTGCCCGTATGATCTCCGCCTGTGTGACGCGGCGCGTGCGCCTTGGCGTGCCGGGGCGGTAGCCTGCCTTCTGGGGATTGATCTCCTGCGCAGGGCGCGGCCGCGGGGGCGCATGGGGAGTAGGCGCGGCCTTTTCAGGCGGCGCTTTGGGGCGCGGGGCGTTCCTTTTTTCAAGGCCCAAGCGGCTGCCCATACTGCGGCGGGACTGTTGGGCGTAGGAGCCGTTTGCGGATTTTTGCCTGCGGCTGCGCTGGTTGCGGTCCATAAGCGGCTCCTTTCCGGTGAATTTTGGGGCGGCTGCCCGTGGGTGGATGGTACGTTGGGCGGGCGCATATAGAATGCACCCCCTACGGGGTGTGGCCCGGCGACGCTCGTCGCATCGGACGGGCGAACGATGTTCGCCCCTACAGGGTGTATGCAGCCTTGCTTAGCCGTTGACCAGCTTCAGCAGCTTTTCGGTAATCAAATCAAGGCTGTGCGGGTTGCCGAGCGTCTTGGCGTTGGCGCCCATCTCGGCCAGCTTGCCGGGGGAGGTCAGCAGGGTCTCGACAGTTTTGACAAGACCGTCACCGGTCAGGTTCTTTTCCTCGATGACGACTGCCGCACCGGCCTTTTGCAGCTCAAGGGCATTGTAATACTGGTGGTTTTCGGCCACGTTCGGGCTGGGGATCAGCACCGATGCGCGGCCCACAGCCTCGAGCTCGGCCAGCGTCAGTGCGCCGGAGCGGGCAATGACGAGATCTGCCGCGGCCAGCAGCTGGGGCATGTTGTTGATATACTCCGTCACGACGAGGTTCTCGCCGGGGGCAAAGCCCTTTTCCTTTTCCAGCCCTTCAAACAGCTTGACGCCGCGGCTGCCGGTGGCGTGCAGGTGAAGCACGTTCCGGTGCGTCTGCTTTTCCCAGGCGCATAGGTCGGCCACGACCTGATTGATGCGGTCCGCACCGAGACTGCCGCCAAAGCTCAAAATCACGGTACGGTTTCCTGCGTTCAGCTTGGCGCGCGCTGCGGCGCGGTCCGCGGTCAGCACCTCGGGGCGGACAGGGTTGCCCACGACGGTGGTTTTTTCCGGCGCGCCGAGCTTTTCAACCGCGTCCGCGCTGGCGGCCAGCACAATGTTGACCTCCTTCGCCAGCAGCTTGTTGGTCACGCCCGGGAAGGCGTTCTGCTCATGGATGGCTGTCTTGATGCCGCGCCGGGCTGCCGCGCGGACGATAGGCCCGCTGACGTAGCCGCCGCAGCCGATGACAAGGTCGGGCTTGACCTCGTTCAGAATCTTCCGGGTTCGCGGGCCGGACAGCGCCAGATGCCAGATGGCTACGATGTTGCGGCCAATGTTTTCCAGGCTCAAATGCCGCTGGAAGCCGTTGATCTCAATGTGATGGAAGGGGTAGCCTGCCTTGGTGACAAGACCGTACTCCATCCCCTCGCGGCGGCCCGCAAAGTGGATCTCCGCCGTCGGGTCCGCGGCCTTCAGGGCACCGGCAATTGCCAGCGCCGGGTTGATGTGACCGGCTGTACCGCCGGCAGCAATTAAAACGCGCATGATGGACCTCCATGAGAATAAAATATAGGCTGTGCCCGCCGTGCCGCGGGCATCGGGCGTCCCCCCTACCGCGCGGCTCTGCTGCGGTAGCGGGTGCGCTGCAGCATCCGTTCTGTCTCGGCGCGGTGCTGCTCTGCCAGGCGCTGTTCCCGGGCATTTCCGGCGCGCGAGATACTCAACAGCACGCCCATCTCGCTCAGCAGCAGCAGCAGACTGGTGCCGCCGGAGGAGAAGAACGGCAGGCTGATGCCGGTGTTGGGGATCAGTGCCGTGCCGACGGCGATATGCAGAAACACCTGCCAGGCGATCTGCGAGATGATGCCGATGCCCAGCACCGTGCCGTACAGGTCGGGCGCGCGCAGGGCGATCATAACGCCCATGATCAGCAACACCGCAAACGCACCGATGAGGATAACACAGCCGAAGAAGCCCAGCTCCTCACCGATGACGCCGAAGATAAAGTCGTTTTCGGCGTAGGGCAGCCACTGGTGCTTCTGCACGCTCGCGCCGATGCCCACGCCGAACATGCCGCCTGTGGAGATAGCATAGATGCTCTGACGGGTCTGCCACCCCATACCGGCAGTATCCAGCGGCGCAAGGCCCCAGGTAGCGTCCATACGGCCCGCGGCGTAGCCTTCCCCGCCGGCCAGCCCCTTCAGGAAGTACATGACGGCTACTGCACACGCCGGAACGAGCGGCAGCAGCCAACGGCCGGGTGAGAGGGTGCAGATGAGCATCGTGGCAAAAATCAGGCAGAGCAGGATCATGGCGGAGTTGTGCGGCTCCTTGTGCAACAGATACAGGATGGGCAGCAGCGGCAGCGCAGGCTTTATCGCGCCGTACCACAGCCTGTTCTTCTTGTCATAGTCGCGGTCCAGCATATCTGCCGTCCAGATCATGAGTGAGAATTTTGCCAGCTCCGACGGCTGGAAGGAGGCACCGCCCGGCAGATACACCCAGCGGTAGGTGCCGTTGGTGTCCTCCGGGCTGAGCAGCGCCAGGATCAGCAGCACAATGGTGATGATGTACAGGCTCTCACTCATCAGACGCAGTGCGCGGTAGTTGATTTTGGACAGGATCCACATAAAGGCCAGCCCCACAAGTGCAATCATGACCTGCGGTTTAATGATACTGTACAGTTCACCGCTGGTGGCGTAAGCGCTGGAATAACTGGCCGAGAACAGCATCGTCAGCCCGAAGAACAAAATGACCAGCAGCAGGGCGAGAAAGCCCCGGGAGACCGGCCCCCGCTCCAGTTTGGGCAGGCGTATGATGGGTATCATGCGCACAATATTTCCGATGGTATGGTCAAACAAAAGGCCCAGCAGTGTGCGCACAATGCTCACGGCAGTGCTCATGGGCGGTCACCTCCCTTAGGGGCAGAAACAGGCAGAGGCCGGGTAGGCCCGGCCCCGCTGCTTATGCCACACAGATGTAAAAAATTCCCATTGCCACACCGATGACGGCAATCAGCGCAAAAAAGCCGTCGATCTTGACCTCGCGCCAGCCACGCATCTCAAAGGCGTGGTGGATCGGCGTCATGCGGAAGATGCGCTTGCCGTGGGTCGCCTTAAAATACGTGCGCTGGATGACGACGGTCATCGCGTCCCAGATGTAGACAATGCCGAAAAAGAGCACCAGCTCTGGTCGCTGCATCACAAAGGCCAGCGCCGTTACGATGCCGCCGAAGAACATGCTGCCGGTGTCGCCCATAAAGACCTTGGCCGGGTAGAAGTTCCAGACCAGAAAGCCCGCGCAGGCACCCGCCGTGGCAGCGGCGATCAGCGAAACATGTACAAAGCCCAGCAGACTGCCGGCCAGCAGATAGCCGATCATCGACACGAAGGTCACGCCGGTGCACAGGCCGTCCAGACCGTCGGTCAGGTTGACGGCGTTGACAAGGAAGATGATGCCGAAGAACGCGATGGGATAGTAGAGCAAGCCCATGTCCACCAGCCCAAAAATCGGGAACTGGACCTGCGTGGTCAGCAGCCCGAGGCTGTGCAGGCCGAACATGAACCCGAAGGTCAGCGCGATCTGCAAAATCATCTTCTGCGCCTCGGTCAGGCCGAGGTTGCGATGCTTGACGACCTTAATGAAGTCATCCAGAAAGCCGATGAGGCCCGAGCCGAACGCGAGAAACAGCACCAGCATACCGGCCTGCAGCTGCGGCATACCAAGCACCTCCGGCAGCTTAGGGCTGTACATGACCCAGACGATGCCCAGTGTGGCCAGAATGCCCAGAATAAAGCAGAGGCCGCCCATGGTGGGGGTGCCGTTTTTCTTGCTGTGCCATGTAGGGCCCTCCTCGCGGATGGTCTGGCCAAAGTGCAGCCGGTGCAGCGCCGGGATCATGAATTTGCCCGCCACCGCCGTGATGGCAAAGCCGCCGACGGCTGCCGCCGCCAACAGGGATGAGATTTGCTCCATGCCGTTGATTCCTCCAAACGTGTGTTGGGGTGCTTACCCCTGCGGCAATTCCTTATAGTATTCCTGCAGCAGCTGCTCCAGGCCCATGCTGTGGCTGGCCTTGACCAGCACAGCGTCACCGGGGCGCACGAATTGCCGTACATATTGTAGCACTTCTTCCGCCGTTTGGCAATGCACCGCTGCAACCCCGCGCGCTTTTGCGGCCTCGGCCATGGCGGCGCTGCGCGGGCCGTAGGCGATGAGTGCATCAACGCCCGCGTCAGCAGCCCACTCGCCGGTATGGCGGTGCCCCTCCTCGCTCGCACCGCCCAGCTCAAGCATATCGCCGAGCAGCGCGATCTTCCGGGCATTGGGCAGTGCCTTGAGGACAGAGAGCGCAGCCTTCATGCTGTCGGGGCTGGCGTTGTAGCAGTCCTCAATGAAGGTGATGCCGCCCTTTTCCACGATATGCTGGCGCATGCCCGTCGTCCGGTAAGTCGCCAGCGCGGCAGCGCAGCGGGCAGCGTCCAGACCCAGGCGGGTCGCGGCGGCGTAGGCGGCCAGCGCATCGTAGACCGTGTGGATGCCCGCTGTCGGGATGGCGGCATCGAACGTACCGTACTGTGTATCGATGATTTTGAAGGTCGTGCCGTTTGCGCCGGTGACGACATCCACCGCGCGGACATCGGCATTCGCGGCGTCAATGCCGAACCAGACCGGCCGCAGGCGGCTGGGGATGCTTGCCGTGGGCAACAGGTCGTTGTCCGCGTTCAGGGCCAGCGGTGCGCCGTCGGGCAGGCCGGTGCAGATCTCCAGCTTTGCCTTCAGTATATTCTCGCGCGTGCCGAGATTTTCCAGATGCGAAACACCGATCATCGTGATGATGCCCGCGCTGGGCCGGGCACAGCGGGTCAGACGCTCGATCTCGCCCGCGTGGTCCATGCCCATCTCGACAACGGCGTACTCGGTGTCGTCGGTCAGGCGGAACAGCGTGTTGGGCACGCCGATGTCATTGTTCTGGTTGCCCTCGGTCTTGAGGGTCTTGCCGAAGGCGGAGAGCACTGCGTAGCAGAACTCCTTCGTCGTCGTCTTGCCGACGCTGCCCGTGACGCCGATCATTCTGGGGTTGAACAGCATCCGGTAGTTGGACGCCATGCGGATCATGGCCTTGCCGCTGTCCGGCACAATGACCGTGCGCTCCGCAGGCACGCCCTCGACGGGATGGTTGGCAACGATATATTCTGCGCCGCTCCGGTAGGCACCGGCGGCGTAGTCATGGCCGTCAACACGCTCGCCGGGGAAGCAGACAAAAACGCAGCCCGGCTCGACCTTGCGGCTGTCGGTCACAACAGCGCGGATGGTGACCGGCTCGGCCAGCGTCAGTCCGGCCAGCAGTTGATTGGCAGGAATGGTTTGCATGAAAAAGACCTCCTATACAGAAATGCAGCGTTTCGCAAAAGCCCGGGTGCCTCTGCGGGGATGCTTACCCCTCCTCGTTTGCCGGGTCGATCTCCTCGGTCACCGTCGGGGCGTCATTGGTGGTATCCTCTCCGCTGTCCATCGTCAGCGTTATGATCGTGCCGTAGGCAGCGGAGGTTCCGGCCTCGACGTCCTGCGCCACGACCTTGCCGCTGCTGTCGCCGGCGAACTGCACGTTCAGGTTGGCGGCCTTGAGCATCTGCTCGGCAAAGGTGCCGGTCTTGCCGACGACGTCGGGCGTTGTGGTCATCGAGTTCTGGTCGGTGGCCGTGTACAGGTAAATGGTGGAGCCCGCGGGCACCACGCTGCCGCCGACGGGGTACTGGTAGACGATATTGCCGCTGCTGGGGCCGATCAGCTTATGCTTGAGGCCCAGGCGGTTCAGCGTGACCTGCGCGTTCGTCCAGGTGTAGTCCAGGCAGGTCTGCACGGTCACAGTGCCGGTGGGGTTGTAGTCAGCGTCCTGCTCGATGCCCAGATAGGGCGCGATCTCGCTGATGATGTTGCCGCCGACGGGGGCCACGACCTGGCTGGCATAGTCCTTGACCCAGCGCGGGTCATCCAGCAGGACGAAAACCTCGATCTCGGGATCATCGATGGGCAGCACAGCGGCAAAGCTCATCATTTTATAATAGTCGCCGTCGCCGCGCAGATGGCGGTCCGTGCGCTCTGCCGTACCGGACTTGCCGCCGATGCGGTAGCCCGCCACGTAGGCGTTGGCGCAGGAGTGGTAGTCCCCTGCCCCGTGGACGTTGTTTTCCATCATGGCCAGCAGCTGCCGGCTGACTTCTTCGGAGATGACCTGGCGGCGGATGTTCGTCTCGGTCTGGGAGATAATGTTGCCGTCCTTGTCAGAGATGGAATCCACGACATAGGGCGTAACAAGGTAGCCGCCGTTAGCGATGGCCGCTACGGCGGTGGCCATCTGCATCGGGGTGATGGACTCGTTCTGGCCGAAGGCCGCCGTGTACAGGTTTGTATCGACCTCTGCCATCTGCTCGGCGTTGTAGACGCTGGTCCAGCGGGTCTCGTTGGGCAGGTCGATGCCGGTGGGCTGGGTGAAGCCGAACGCCTGGATATAGTCGTAGAAGATCTGCGGCTTGAGCGTCTCTGCCGCCTGAATGAACCAGAGGTTGCAGCTGTGGTTCAGCGCGCCTGCCATGTCCTGTTCATAGTGGACCTCGCCGTTGGCACAGTGGTAGGTGTGCTCCCACAGCTCGCTGCCCTCGTTGACGGTCAGGCTGCCGCCGCAGTAGAAGGTCTGCTCCGCACTCATAACACCGGATTCCAGCCCTGCCGAGGCCGTGATGAGCTTGAACACCGAGCCGGGCATATACAGCTCGGTAATGTTCTTATTCTTCCACTGGGCCTCGCGCATCATACCCTGCAGCTGGGTAGCCTCGCTGGAGACCTCCTCGCCCTTCTCGTTCGTCGTCTTTTCATGGCTGATGATTCCGTCTGCAATGATGTCCTTGACGGCCTTCTCGCCCAGACGGCTTTCCAGCCAGTCAATGTCCTCCGCGTCGATCTCTGTTTTAGCCAGGATCTCGTTCATCTTGGGGTCGGTGATCGTCTTGGGGTCGTTGGGGTCAAACTGCTCAAGGGACGCCATCGCCAGGATCGCGCCGGTCTTGACGTTCATGACAATGGCGCTGCCGCGACCATGGACCGTAAAGGTGCTCATCGCCTCGGTCAGGTACTCCTCGACGATGGACTGTACGTTCTCGTCGATGGTCAGGTTCAGGTTGCTGCCGTCGATGGCTTCATGCACGTCGGCCTGACCGCTGGCCAGCGGGTCACCGTAGGCGTCCGTTTCGGCCACGCTGCGGCCCGGTGTACCGGCCAGCGTCTCGTCGTAATATTTTTCCAGTCCGTAGGCACCCGAGCCGTCCTCGTTGCAGAAGCCCAGCACCGAGGCCAGGAACTCCCCATAGGGGTAAGTGCGGGAGGCTGCCTGTTCGCTGGTCAGGTAGAGGATACGGGCTGCCTTGCTGGTTTTGGACTCGCCGTCCTTCTTGTCCTCCTTTTCCTCGGTCTGCAGGCTCGTGTCCACCGCAGCGCCGTCCTTGAGGCGGTAGCTGTCTGCATAGGCCAGGATAGCATCCGCCACGGGCTTTTCGACACCCTTTTTCACCACACGGTACTGGTACGGCTCACCGGTATCCTTGTTGGACGCCGTCAGCGCCTTGTACACAGTGTCCGCCGTTGTGCCGTCGTCCAGCAGCTCGGCAATGTGCTCTGCCGCTGTGCGGATCTGGTCCTCCGTCGCCCCGCTCTTTAAAACGGAGGACGGGTCGACCACGATGTTCCATACCGTGCTGCTCTTGGCCAGCAGCTTGCCGTTGGCGCTGTAGATCGAGCCGCGCACAGCGGGCAGCGTTGTGTCCTTCAGCTGCTGGGTCACAGCCTCGGCGCGGTAGCTCTCGGCATCACGCACCTGCCACACATACAGCTGGTAGACCAGCACGCCGTAGCAGACGAGGATAAATACTGTCATGCAAAACAGCGTCCAGTATTTTATGCCCTTGCTTGCCCGGGGACGATGCCGGGGGGAATGGTTGGGTCGTTGCTCTGTCATGGATACACCTTGTTATTTCAAAAGCCTTTTTGCCGACGGCAGCAAGGCCGTGCAGCAAAAAGGCTCGTAGCTGCATATTTTTGGTTGTTTTACGGGTTCAGGCTGTCCAGCAGGCTCAGCGCTGCCGTGCGCACCTCATCCAACAGGCGGCCCGCGGCGCCGGTGTTCCGCTCAATGATGCTCTGGTCCTCCAGCTGGACGTAGGTGATCTGGCTGGGATCGGCCTTGACCAGTCCCAGCTCACCCTCGGCCACCTGCTGCAGACTGGCGCGGCTCGTGATGTCGTTCATCCGGGTGTTCAGGTAGTCGTATTCGCTCTGGGCCTCGGCCAACTGGGCGCTGACCTCATCGACCTGTGCGTTCAGTTCCATCAGCGTTGCACCGCTCATCAGGCTGCTGATTGCCAGCCCGCCAAACACGGCAAGGATCAGCACGATCACGGCAGTCCGCATCACATGGCGGACGCGGTTCAGGCCGTGGTTGCCGCCGCGCACCGCACGCACCTGCGGGCGCGGCGGGGGCTCCAGTTTCGGTGCTGCCGAGCCCTCGTGCAGCAAAACAGTTGTCATGAATAATGCCTCTTATGCTTTCTCCAACACTCTCAATTTGGCGCTGCGGCTGCGACGGTTGGTCTCCAGCTCCGCGGCGTCAGCCTCAATGGGCTTGCGGGTAATCAGCTTGGCCTTGGCCACACCTCCGCAGGTGCAGATGGGCTGCTCCGGCGGGCAGGTGCAGCGCTGGGCCCAGCGGCGGAACTTGTTCTTGACGAGCCGATCCTCCAGGCTGTGGAAGGTGATGACGCAGAGCCGCCCGCCCGGGGCCAGACAGTCAAAGATGGCGTCGAGCCCCTCGTTCAGGGCGTCCAGCTCGGAGTTGACCGCAATGCGGATAGCCTGGAAGGTGCGGCGCGCCGGGTTCTTCGCCTTGCGGCGCTCTGCCGGGGGCACAGCGGCGGCGACGATCTCGGCCAGCTGCAGCGTGGTCAGGATGGGCTGCTCCGCCCGCGCGGCGACAATTTTGCCCGCGATCTGCCAGGCATACGGTTCCTCACCGTAGTCACGCAGGATGCGGGTCAGCTCCTCACGATCCAGCGTGTTGACCAGATCCGCGGCGGTGGGGCCCTGCTGGCTCATGCGCATATCGAGCGGCGCGTCGGCATGGTAAGAGAAGCCGCGGGCCGCGTCGTCCAGCTGGTGGCTGGACACGCCGAGATCGAGCAGGGCCCCGTTGACCGCCGGGATGCCAAGCTCCGCAAGGACGCGGGCGGCCTCACGGAAATTGACCTGCACCACCTGCGCCGGCAGACCCTTGAGCCTTTCGGTGGCGACTGCCACCGCATCCGGGTCCTGATCGAGCGAGATCAGACGTCCTGTGGTCAGGCGTTTGGCGATTTCTCTGCTGTGACCGGCGCCGCCGGCGGTGCCATCCAGATAGATACCGGCAGGGTCGATGTTCAGCCCGTCCAGACAGGGCTGCAGCAGTACGGGGATATGTGAAAATTCCATGTGTTATCGTCCTGTTTTGTTAAAAGTCAAGGTCTTCCATCGCAGCGGTGAAATCCTCATCGCTCGTTTCCTGGTTGGCGTTCCACGCCTCGGTGTTCCAGATCTCGGCAAAGCTGCGGCTGCCGATGATGGTCACATCGTGGTCGAGGCCCGCGTACTCCCGCAGCTTGGCGGGCAGCTGAATGCGGCCCTGCTTGTCCGGGGTGACCTCGACGGCGGAGGCGTAGAGCATACGGCTGACCTTGCGGCCCTTGACGAGGCCCTTTTCCTCAATTTTGGCGGCGACCTTTTCGAACTCCTCCGCCGGGAAGGCGGCCAGACAGTGATCCAGCCACCGGGTCACGATGAAGGTCTCCCCCATCGCGTCCCGGAAGCGGGCGGGAAAGTTCAGACGCCCTTTTGCGTCGATTGCGTAATCATACTGACCGACGAGCATCCGGCTTTCCCTCCCTTCGTCATACTGCACAAATCTTCGGCAAGATTTTTTACGTCGCTGCGTTCAGTTTGTTAATAACTCTGTGGAGAACGTGGAAAACTACCCATTCTTCCCCACTTTTGTTGTTATTCACACCACAATTACCCACCTGTGGTAAAATAATAGTACCATTTTATTCAGCAAAAAGCAAGGGCAGGCGGGGAAAAACTGCGCCATGAATTGATTTTTCACAGTTTGTACAAAGGGATCGGGATGCAGGTCAGCAGTTTGCAGCAAATGCGCACGCGGCAAAATTCCTGCCCCCGGGCAAAGAAAAGCGCCGCACCATATTGCACGGTGCGGCGTTGTTTTTTTACATATTGTGCTGCCATGGGCAGAAATGTGCCGTGAATAACAACACCTCTGCATTTTTTACTTGGGCATATTATTCTTGGGGCGGGCGGCGCTGCGCAGATTCATGCGGGTGTTCTTGATGTCCGCCATGCTTCGGCCCAGCACCTCCTCGGAGTTCTTCAGGATCGTCTCGCAGTACAGGGTCGCCTTGCGGGTCAGTTCCTTGGCGCTCTTCTGGGCAGCGGACAGGATCTCCGCCGCGTGCTGCTGACTGCGCTTGACGATCTCCTGCTCGCTGGTCAGGACGCGGGCGCGCTCCTCTGCCTGCTGAATGATGCTTTCGGACTCAATGCGGGCGTTCTGCATGATTTGCTCGCGGTCATTCACGATTTTTTTGCTCTCGCGGATCTCGTCGGGCAGGTTGTTGCGCACCTCATCGATAATATCGCGCATACGGTCCACATCGACCATGCGCTTGGAAGCGGAGAACGGAACTATCGTCCCGGCCTCCAGCGTTTCCTCCATCATCTCCAACAGTTCTTCAACGTTCATACCTCTTCCCCTCTCTCATAGCGGCTGACCTTGATCTTGCCGTAGTTGTACTGCTTCACCAGCGTCAGAGCGCCCGCCTGCTCGGGCAGGTCGGCCTCGCGCTCGGTCTCGCAGAGCACGACCCCGCCGGGGGCCATCTTAGCGGCCAGCAGCGGCAGCACGGCAGCCACGGTATCATGGTGGAACGGCGGATCCAGCAGAGCCAAGTCAAACGGCCCGCGGATGTTGGCGAGAAAGCTCTCGGCCTCGCCCTGGCGTATATCACTCTGGCGGTCCACCCCTGCCGTTTTGCAGTTAGCCTTCACAACGGCGAGTGCCTCGGCGGAGCGGTCCACAAAGAGGCAGCTTTTGGCACCGCGGGACAGAGCCTCGATGCCCAGCTGGCCGCTGCCTGCGAACAGGTCCAGCACCCGTGCCCCCGGCACCAGGAACTGCACGCTGGAGAACATAGCCTCCTTCACACGGTTGATGGTCGGGCGGGTAATGTCCTCGCCCGGCAGGGCCTGCAGATTTTTGCCGCGAGCTGTTCCGGCAATCACGCGCATGGTGCCGCACCTCTTTCCTCTCAAAATTTCGTTTATACAGATTCAGTATTTATTATGGTGCTTTGAGGTAGGATTGTCAAGGGTGCAAAATGTAAAATAAAATGGCAAAAGGGTAACAGAGACAAGAAAACACGGCCCGGTGGGCTTGACAAACACCCCCGCAGATGGGTATAATAGGTACTGTTGTTACGCGGCTGTCGTACAACGGCTAGTACATCAGCCTTCCAAGCTGAGGACGTGGGTTCGACTCCCATCAGCCGCTCCAATAAAAAATCCCTGTGTCACATTCAGACGCAGGGATTTTTTTATTGCAGAACGCAGCCGGGGCGAACAGCATTCGCCCGCTGGGCCGGTTTCCGATTACAGCTTCACCAATTCCGCCTTCAGGTTCTTCAGTTCCTTCTCCAGGCGGTCCTTGTCCTTGTTGTAGTCCTGGTAGGCCTGCAGGCGGGCTTCGACGTTGGGGTCCTCGGCGGAGAGATAGCCGCTGTTCATCGAGGCTGTGTAGCTGAACTTCTTCAGCGTGCCGTTGAAGTCGATGACCATGAACTGGCCCTCGGCGGGCCGGACCGTGCCTGCGCCGAACATTTTATGGTTGATTTTACAGCCGGTCAGGTCGGGCAGCGCAGCAGGGTTCGCCAGCAGCTCCTGCAGCTCCTGCTCACACTCGCCGATGCGGATGCAGAGCTCGGCGCGGTCCGCCTTCTCCTTCACAGCCTTTGCGCGCTCCCTGCTCGTCGAGCCGCGGGTGTAGCCCTTCGGGTAGAACTGCTCGGCGTAGGCCGTGTGCAGGATGTCGTACACAAGCAGGTGCAGCGCGTCGTCGATGCCGCCCAGCTCTTGCTCCGCGTAGGCCTTGTGCAGGGCGATGATCTCCGGGTAGTTCTCCAGCGCGTGCAGCAGGTCGTTGCACATCGTGTAGTAGCGCGGCAGGTCCAGCGCCGTGCCGCCGCCAAAGTCTGCCTCATACCCAAAGTAATCCGCCCACGCCTTCGCCTCGTTGGCCTGATAGAAGTAGTTCGCGTGCGGCTCCCACAGGTTCAGGAAGAACACCGCGTTGGCCGTGTTCATCGTATACTTGCTCATGCGCGGGAACACGCGGCGGAACCGCCCGTTGATCTGGTCAGCGAACAGCTCGGCGCGGCCCCGGCGCTTGGAAATATCACCGCCGTCCTCATTGTACAGCCAGCGGAAGCACTCGCGGACGAGTTCGACCTCGCTGTCGCGCAGCATCAGGTTCTGCAGGCCGCCGATGGGCTGCAGGGCCGGGTTGTCCAGCGTCGGCTGGGCCTGCTGCATGGCATCGGCAAACATGGCCGGAAAGTCGCTGTCCTCGATGTCCCAGTTCACGCCAAAGCAGTCCACCGCGCGCCAGACCGTTCCCTCATCGGCTGCCGCGCGGGCTTTGCAGTGCTGAACGTATTGTGCAAGGATCCCATTCAAATTCTCAGTATTCAAACCAATTCCTCCTAAAAAAATCAGCCTTCCCATTATAAAAGACCCTGCGCGGAGCGTCAAGACCGCAAAACGACAAAAAGCCCCCTCTTTCGAGGGGGCAAAATCGTCAGAAAATTTACAGGCTCGAGTAGCCGAAGCTGTTGACAAGCGCATCAATTTTCTTGCCCTGCCTGCACCACGGGCAGCTGTGGGAGTCGTAGGTTTCGTAGTCGGGAAGGTCGTGGGTGTCAAAGATGCTGGCCACGGGGTAGCCTGCGCACTCCTTGACCGACGCAAAGATCGACGCGATGCCGACGGGATCGCCGCCGTAGTAGCGGATGGCCTCGACAGCGCCCTGCACGGTGAAGCCGGTGGTAACGGACGCCGCCAGCACCAGTACATGCTTACCGGCGATCATCGGGGCGGTGTTTTCGCGGAAAAGCAGCTGGCTGCCGGTGGTATGCTCCGGCGTGACGACGTAGATCGTCTGGTGGGCATTCATATTCGTATAGCCGGCCTTTGTCAGCTCACTGGCCATGCAGGCGCCGATGACCTCGGTGCCGTCCAGGCAGAGGATTGTGTCCACAATGGTCGTCGACTTGTACTCTCGCACCAGCTCGGCGGCGGCAGCGCGTGCCTCCGACAGGCGGAACTTTGTCAGCGTGACATCAATGTAGTAGTTGATATGGCTGTGGCTGGTGGCATAGTGCCCCTTGCTGACGCGCAGCTGCAAATTCGATTTGCCGGTGGGCAGTTTTACAAGATTCATCGCCATAGTGGTCTCCCCCTTAATGCTTTAACTGTTTATGGTACTATTGTACAAATTTGTGTATCAAAATACAAGGAACGCATTGCCCAAAATCCGGCGCTGATTTTTGGGCAGTTTTTCTTCGAGATTGACCAAACGGCACTTTTGTGGTATAATAAACCAACAATTTATAGTGGGGAGGTTTGCGGATATGGGCTACAAATTGGCGGCAAGCAACGGCGACACGCTGGCTGTGCCGCAGCTGGTCCTGACCCATCTGACCCAGACCGACGGCGATACGATCCGGGCCGCACTCTACATTTTGCAGACCCACGACACCGACCCGCGCACGATGGCCCGCGCACTGGCACTGCCCAGCATTGAGGCTGCCAAGCGCACCCTGCAATACTGGGCCGGTGCCGGGCTGCTGGTCAGTGAGCGTGGGGCCGCCCCTGCCCCGGCAGCCGAGCCCGCACGGATCGATCTGGCCAGCGTGGCAAACGACCCCTATGTTGCCGTTCTGTGCCAGGAGGCGCAAAGCATCTTCGGTAAAACGCTGAGCCGCAGCGAGATGCAGCGGCTTGTCGGGCTGTACTTAAACGACGGCTGGCAGCCAGATGTCATTCTGCTCTGCTGCGCCGAGGTCACCCGTCTGGGGCGGCGCACCATCGCCGCCGTGACCCACTTGCTGGCCCGCTGGCGGGAGGACGGCGTTGAGACCGGCGAGGACGCCGAGCGTTGGCTGCAGCGTGCCAAGCAGCGCGAGGCCTGGTGCCAGGATGCCGCCGCACAGTTTGGCATTGAGCCGCGTGCACTGACGAACTGGGAGCGCCGCACGATTGCCCGCTGGCACGAGGAAATGGGCATCGGGCGCGATATGATCGACGAGGCACTGCTGCGTGCCAACGGTAAAAACACCGTGCGGTACGTGGACGGCATTCTGCGGGCCTGGCGTGCCCAGGGCATCACGACGATCGACGCCGCGCGCCGTCAGGGCCAGCTGGAGGGCAGCAACATCGTGATGACCGAGCGGCCCAACGCCCAGCCGCCCGCCGCCAGCGCCCAGAAGGACCTGTTCAACCGCAACTGGGCGGCCATGTTTGACGAGGAGGGGTAACCTATGCGCACAAAAGACGAGCTGTTCCGCGCCGCGCAGCGCGAGGTGGCAGCCTACCGCCAGCAGGCCGTAATGCAGGCCGAGACTGCCCGCCGCGCCGCCTACGCCGCTCACCCGGCGCTGGCCGAGGCGGACAGCGCCCACCTGCGTGCGGGGCTGGGCCTTGCGAAGGCCGCAGCCCTTGGCGGAAACATGGATACAGCCCGCGCCGCGCTGGCCCGCGCAGATGAAGCGCTGGCCGCTGCGGTCAGGGAGGCCGGGTTCAGCGCGGACGATTTCAAGCCCGCCTACCGCTGCCCGCTGTGTGAGGATACCGGTATGCGCGGCGGTGTCCCCTGCCGCTGCGTGGCAGACGCCGCCCGCCGTCTGCGCCGAGACGAGATCAATGCCGCCAGCCCGCTGGGCCTGTGCCAGTTTGCCAGCTTTGAGGTCGAGCGCTACAGCGACGCCGTGGAGCCGGAGCTGGGCATCTCCCCGCGGGAGTACATGGGCAAGCTGCTGAACTACTGCCGCGGCTACGCCGCCAAATTCAGCCAGAACAGCCCGAACCTGCTGTTCATGGGCCACACCGGCCTGGGCAAGACACATCTGGCGCTGGCGATTGCCGACGCCGTGCTGGAGGGCGGCCACGACGTACTGTACACAAGCGCCGCCGCGCTGGCCGCGCAGCTGGGGCGCGAGCACTTCAACTACACGACCAACGACGAGTGGCTGGCCGCCTGTCAGGAGGCCGACCTGCTGATTTTGGACGACCTGGGCACCGAGTACATCACGCCGCTGACCATCAGCGTGCTGTATGAGCTGATTAACACCCGGATGCTGACCCACCGCCCCACGATCTACACGACGAACATCACCGACCAGAGCGTTTTTGTGGCCCGCTACACCGAGAAGGTCGCCAGCCGTATGCTGGGCGGGTGCAAGATGTTCAAGTTTTTTGGAACGGACCAGAGGTTGAAATAACTTCATAAAAAACCGACCCGGCGTGTGCCTGCCGATGGGCACACGCCGGGTTTGTTGTATCATATTGCAGGGGCTGCCCGCGGCCTTGCGCAGGCTGCCCTGTATGGGTAACGGGCGAGCCAGGTATGCCCGGCCCCTACAGGCGGCAAAATTGTCAGTACCTCGCATACAGGAAGCTGCCGCCGCCGAGGAAGCGGCCCATGAACAGGAAAACAAAAATGCAGACCTCATAGATGGTCCAGCGGGCGGGCGTGGGCAGGGCGGCGATTTTGGTGCGCAGCGAGACACCGCGCTCATGGGCGGCGTCCACGGCCAGCAGAATCGCAATGCCCGCGTAGAGCAGAATTTCCTCCTGCAGGCTCGTCAGGCCAAGCTCCCAATAGTTGGAGAACACGGCGTGCCCGCCATTGCAGAGAATACCCTTAAAAAGCTCTGCCGCGTTGGCAAGGCTGCTGGCGCGGAAAATCACGAACGCACCCGCCAGAATGCAGAATGTGCCCGCCACGCGCAGCGCATGGCGGAGCTTACCCGGACGGCGGGGCGGCAGGTGGTTTTCCGCCGCCTGGCACAGGCCGTGCAGGCCGCCCCAGACGAGGTAGGTCAGCCCCGCGCCGTGCCACAGGCCGCTGACGAGGAAGGTTATAATCAGGTTTCCGTCCTTGCGCGCCTTGCTGCACCGGCTGCCGCCCAGCGGAATATAGATATAATCCCGCAGCCACTGCGACAGGCTGATGTGCCATCGCGCCCAGATGTCCTTGACCGAGTCGGCAAAGAACGGCTGGCGGAAGTTTTCCGGCAGGTGCAGGCCCAGCACCTCGCCGACGCCCAGCACAATGTCGGTGTAGCCGGAGAAATCGGCGTAGAGCTGCACGGTGAACAGCACGCCGCCCAGCAGCAGCTGGGTGCGGTCAAAGGCGGCGGGGTTGGCAAAGACTGCATCCACAACGACGGCGGCGCGGTCCGCCACGGCCAGCTTTTTAAAGTAGCCCCACGCGCTGCGCTGTACGCCGCGCCAGACCCGGTCCGTATCCCAGACAGTGGCCCGGTCCAGCTGCGGCATCAGGGCATCATAGCGGTTGAAGGGGCCCTGCGTGATGGAGAGAAAGAACGACGCATAGCACAAAAGGCGGGCGTATTTTTTCTCAGGCAAAATCCTGCCCCGGCGCACGTCACACAGATAGCTGACGAGCTGCAGCGTAAAATAGCCGATGCCCAGAGCGTTCGCCAGCGTGCCCTGCCAGCCCAGCGCAGCGGGCAGATACTTGAGCAGGGCCAGCGGCAGCAGTGCCGCCGCAAGCCCCGCAAGGAACACGGGCTTTTTCGCGGTGCGCCGCCCGCACCACCAGACCAGAAAGCTGCTGCCCGCCAGCACCGGCAGTGCTGCCGGGCAGAGCACCGCGTAAAATAGTAAGTTTGCCCCCAGCAGCAGCTGCCAGCGGCGCGGCGGCGGGCAGGCATACCAAAGCCCCGCCAGCAGCGCCGCGAACAGCACAAAGCCGGGTGATGTCACGGCGATCATGGCAGGGCCTCCTTCTTATTCGTCTTGCAGCTTTGCATAATAGGCCATCAGGACGGAGTCGTCCGGGGTGAGGGTCAGCTTTTCCTCCACCGTCTGATAGAAAAGATCGTCAACGCTCTCCCCCGCCGCACGGCGTTGGATCATCTTGCAGAGAATGGCGGTGAACTTTTCCGCCCCCGCGCCGTTCAGGTGGTGCGCGTCGGAGAAGTCCTCGATTTTCAGATTGATCTCGCTTTGCAGCTTGTACAGCGAGAAATCCCAGTATTCCAGCCCGTCATGCGCGGCGCAGAAGTTCCGCAGCGCATCGACGTAGGACTGATAGTTTTCGGTGTTGTACAGGTAGCCGCTGGGCAGCGGGGCCGTGAACAGCACAAGCCGGATGCCGTTTTCCGCGCAGAAATCGGTGATTTTGTTGAGGTATTCCCAGCCAAAATCCGACAATGGCGCGTCGGCATCTACGTTCAGCAGCGTGGCAAAGCCGTCCTGCGGGATGCCGGTGGTATAGACAAAGCCGCGGCCCCGGTACGCCTCACCGCTGTCCGGGTAGGTCACATAGCCGTAGCTGTCCGGCGTGTAGCCGTCAGTCAGCTTGGCCTTCCAGAGGGCGGGCATTGAGGACGGCGACGCAATGCCATGGCGCGCGGGCAACAGCAGGTCGGCATAGGCCGCCAGACCGCCCATCTCCGACAGGTAGGCGTACCGGTTGGGTGAGCGCCAGTCCATGTGGTCGGCCAGCAGATAGCAGGCCAGCGGGATGTTGGCGGACGCGCTCTCATTGTAGCCGGTGTAGAACATTTCGAGATAGACCGTTTTCAGCGGGTTCTGCGCAGCAGCTTCTTTCAGCGTATAATAGGAGCCGTCCGGCAGCTGCTGGGACGATCCGGCGTTGAAGCTGTGGGTGCCCAGCGCCGCGTCCGCCTGCGCGGGGTCAACACTGCGGTAGCAGTGGGACGAGCCCAAAAACAGCGTATCTATGTTTCCGGCGTCGGCATACAGCTCCTGCAGCATGACGCGGGAGTAAGAGTGTACATCATCCACCAGCAGAAAATCCGCAGCCGCCAGCAGTGCCGCCGTGAGCAGCACAAACAGTGCGGCGGTTGCCGCTTTTTGCAGGATGGTTCGTTTCATACGGTTTCCTATCTGTCAGCGTTCGATCTTCATGTGGGGGTGCTTCGGCGTGTAGGCGGCGACGTCCAGCGTCCATTCCGTATTGCCGTCGGCATCCTCCGCCGTTTTGGCAAAGGCATATTGCGCGTAAAATTCGCGCACCATGGCGTTTTTGGCTGTCGGATAATAATGGCCGACGATGGTTTTGACCCCGCGGGCGGCGGCTTCGGCCACGACGGTGTCCATCATGGCGTCCTCCATGCCGCGCTTGAGCACGCGGCAGCTCATGAGCCAGAGCGTCAGGTCGAGCACATCGCCCTGCTGCCGGCCCGCCACAACGGTGACAATGCCGTTATCACCAAATTTATCCACGAGCTTGCCGCAAAGGCAGAGGTCGTTTTTGTCCCCGGCCATAGCGCGGATGTCATCCTCGGAGCAGCGCAGCGTCGTCAGGTTGAACTGGTTGGACTTGTTCGTCAGCTGGGCAATGCGCTGGATGTAGAGCGGCTCAAAGCCCTTAATCGTGGCCGTCATTTCAAGGCTGTCGAGATACTGGCCGTAGTCGGCAAACGCCGCCTGTGCCTTGGCGCGCTCGGCGTTCTGGTGGTAAAGCTCGGTCTTTTTCAGGTCCTCTTTGGAAAGGGCCGTGACCTCAAAATAGCCGCCGTGGTCGAGGGTCTTGATGTAGTTTTCGGCCCCGTCCAGCGCGGGCACAGCGACGCCGGGCACCTGCGCGGCCACGATGGCGCGCTCCGCCGGGTTGTCGTCGGCAAAGACAAAGCTGTCCGCGCCCAAATTCAGCTCGGACGCGATGGCCTTCAGGTTCAGGTCCTTCGGGTCCCAGTTGGCCTTGATGGCGACGAAATCATCGGGGCGCAGCACGCCGTCCGGGTGGTTCAGGCCCGCCAGCGCGTTGGCCTCGTCGTTTTTGGAGTCAACAGCCAGGATGACGCCGATGGATTTCAGCGCCTTGCAGTAGCTCTGGAACTCGGCGTAGACCTGACCCTCGGGCACCTCGGGGCCGATGGCCAGGCCATCCACGCCGTCGTCGCCGACGATGCCGCCCCAGAGCGTATTGTCCAGGTCGAGCACAAGCGCCTTTTTGTTGCGCCCGTACAGGGACTTGATGATATTGGCCACGCTGTTGGCCAGCGACGGGATCGCGTCGAGGCAGATGGCATATTTGTACATGTGCCAGAAGAAGGCGTCGCCCCACGCCGTCAGGCCGTAGTCCGCCGACAGGTAGTCGATGTCGTTGATGTAAAAGTGCTCATGGGACGCGGCGTAGGCGTAAAATTTCTGGTTCAGGCGGCTGATGAAGTTGGAGCGGCCATGGGGGTCCCAGATGTCGCGGTTGCCCATGAGGCGGAAGTTCGGGCGGTCAAAGTTGTTCTGGATGACCGGGCAGGCGAATTTTTGCTCCAACGCCTGCCACATCGTCTCAAAATGGGCGTACTGCTCGTCGAGCATCGCGTCGATGGCAGCCTCGCTGTCGGCAGTCGTGGGCAGGGCGGTCAGGTTGCGCCAGTTTGTGTGGATGTAGATGACGTCGGGGTGGAAGTCGTCCAGCTCCGGCGTGCCGAACATGGCGTCCTGCCAATACTGGGCGTACTCGCTCTGGTAGAACTCCGCCTCGATGCCGTATTGCAGCAGAAACAGCCCCAACTGGTCGGCCACTTCGTTTGTGGTGGACCCGCCGAGGATGGCAATTTTTTTGTGCAGCGGGTGCGGGTTCCGGGCCAGCAGCTCACGCCGCAGCTTACGCTTTTTGCGCAGCAGCGTTTCGGTATCGAGAGGGTAATGGAAGCAGTCCATGGGAAGCTCCTTTTATAGTAATAAGCCTTGTGGGCAAAATGTAGGGGCGCATTCTATATGCGCCCGCAAGGTATGCGGCTGCCGCAGACGGCCCGGGCGGATATGGAATCCGCCCCTACTGACCTTTATCAGCCCATCTCCGCCAGTGCGCCCTTGAGCGCCTGGGCGATCTGGTCGGGACAGCTGGTGGGCTTGCGGCCACAGGTCGTGCCCTCCATGCGGGCGATGGCGTCCTCGGCCTTCATGCCGGGCAGCAGCTTGGCGATGCCCTTCAGGTTGCCGTCGCAGCCGCCCAGGATCTGCACGCTCTTGATGGTATGGTCGTCGTTCAGCTCCACGACGGTGCGGACGGAACAGGTGCCTTTATTGTTGTAGGTGTATGTCATTTTGATTTGCTCCTTATTTTTGTCTCTTGTAGGTCGATTTGCGCGCCTTGGCTATGTCGCCGATGCGCGCGATCATCTCGTCGCTGGTCGCAAATGCTCCCACCGGGCGCGGCGTCACGGTGTTGATGCCGTGGTAATCGGTGCCGCCCGTGACGATCAGTCCGTTTTCCTTGGCTAAGCGGGTCAGCTCGGCTCTGTCCTCCGGCGTGTTGCGGGGATGGTCGATCTCGACGCCGTCCAGCCGCCCGGCGGCGATCAGCTCGCGCGCCAGCTCCATGCTGTGGTAAACGCTGGGGTGCGCCAGCACGACCACTGCGCGGCTTGCCTTGATGACATCCAGCACGGTGTCCACCGGCTCATACCGCGGCGTGTGCAGGATGCGCCCGCGCACGGGCTTGAGCCCGAACAGTGATTTGTATACGGTATTATACATGCCGTCGGCCAGACCGTACTGCCACAGCACCCGCATGACCTGCGCCTTGAACAGCGTGCCGCTGTCATTGGCAAGCTCGAGCGCCTCCTCGGTGCGGAACTGGGGGCAGATGGCTTCCAGCTCCTTGCAGCTCTGCAGCATGGCGGTCAGGCGGCGCTCGGCCATCATGGCGGAAAAGTCCGCCAGCGCGGCGCAGTCGTCGGGCCAGTAGCAGAGCAGATGCACGCGGTGGGCGCGCTCGTAGTCGTAGGCGGTCAGCTCGGTGGCCGGGATGAGGTGGACGCCGTTCTGCACGGGATGGGCATAGGCGTAGCGCACGCTCCGGATCGAATCGTGGTCGGAGATGGCCAGATGGGTCATCCCCGCGCAGGCCGCCAGAAACGGCAGCTTGTCCGCCGGGGTCGAACCGTCGGAGAAGGTCGTATGGGTATGCAGATCGCCGGGCATGGGCGTCACCTCACTTGCGAATGTGGATGCTATGGGACATATTATTATACTACAAGTCGAGGGAGAATTGCAAGTAGGGGCGGGCAGTGCCCGTCCCTACAAATTTTACGCTATTTTCTCTCTTTTTTCAGTTCCTCCAAGTATTCCGCCAGCTCGTCTATGTCGGCGTCGGTGAGGGTGTCGGTTTCGGCAAGGGCGGCTACGAAATTGCGGGGGCTGCCGCCGAAAAGGCGGCCCCACAGACTGCGGCTTTCGGCGGGCAGATACGCGGCCCGGGTCAGGGCGGCGGTGTAGAGGTAGCCCCTCCCCTGCTTTTCGCGGGTGACGCAGCCCTTTTCCTCCAGCCGGGCCAGCAGGGTCAGCAGCGTTGTGCGGGCGCGGGGCGGGCCGGGCAGCGCCGTTTCCAGCTCGGCGGCGGTCAGCGGCGCGTCGGCATCCCACAGGGCGTTCATGATCTCTAATTCTGCGTCGGGCAGACGTTTGATTTTGGACATGGGATGTTTCCTTTTTAAGACAGGCTCTGGCCCTGTACACAGATGGTGCGGGCGTCAAATTTCAGGCTGGCGTTGCCGTTATGAACGTAGAAGGTGTAGCGCTCCACACCGGGCCATTCGGCAGTAATATACAAGCCCTCGCGCGTGAAGGTCCAGACGCCCGGGTCGTCGCTTTCGAGACTTTCCGGCGGAGTGTAGCCCGGGAGTGCAGCGGTCTTGGGTGCCGAGAAATCCAGCGCGTTCACTTCGTCGTAGGTCAGGTAGAGCAGCTGTTGGTTCCAATCATTTGCAGGAGTGAAATCAACGTTCAGCATCAGCAAGGCGTCGGCCCCGCCGTAAAAATACTGGTTGCGGTAATAAAGGTAGGTTTCCAGCTCGTCCTGCGGCCAATCGCCGGGGTTAAAAAAGTTCTGCGCCCCCGCCCGGGCCAGCGCATCGCACTGGTGCAACAGCATACGGTACTGGTTGTTGGTCAGGTCCAGCTCCCGCGCCATCGGCAGAATCTCAAAATGTGCCGATTGGTTCGGGTCGTCGGCAGACTGCCAACCGCTGATGACCTCACAGGGCTGCGCCTCGTCGAACGGTGCAATCAGATAGACATGAAAGCGTCCCTCGCCGTATTGTTTGCCCAGATACCAGGCTTCGGGCGTCAGCTCGGCTTCAAAGGTTGCTTTGACCAGCGCGCCCTGGCCGTCGTTCAGGTAGTCGCGCCAAGTTGTGCCGTCGCCGCGCCGGGTTTCCAGCAGGGCAGAAATATATTCCGTGTCGTAATCCTCGGGCTCCACAAGGCCGCACGCGCCGCTGTGGAAGTAGTAGCCGTTTCCGTCGGTCAGATACTCACTCCAAAGGAAGTCCGCACCGCGCCGCACAGCTGCGGCCCCCGCCTCCATTGAGACAGGCGGCGGCTCCGGGGTCACGATGGGGTTGGCGGTCCCGGACGGCGCCGGTGCGGCAGTTGCGGCGGGTTCCTGCTCGTCTTGTGGGGCCGCGTCGGCGGGCTTGCAGGCGACCAGCCCGCCCGCACAGCAGGCAGTCAGGGCCAGCACCGCCAGCAGGGCGCGTCCGCGGTGCTTGGGGGCGGTGTCCCACAGGGCGGCCAGACGCTGCTTGAACTGGCGCTTGTTCAGGGCAAAGCCGCTGGTCAGCGCGGGGCCGCGGTTCTGGCGCACGGCGGTCAGCAGGGCGTCAGCGTAGGCCGCGCGGCAGTCGGCATCGCGGCCACACAGGGTCTCGGCGTCACAGGCCTCCTCAATGTCGCGGCCCGCGCGGGCGGCCAGCAGCCAGACAGCAGGGTTATACCAATGCACGGCACACGCCAGCGTAAACAGCAGCTTTTTGGCGACGTCATGCCGTTTTATGTGGGTCAGCTCGTGGGCCAGCATGTAGTCTGCGCCATTGGGAGCCGTGCCCGTGGGGGTCAGAAGTACGGGATGCAGCGTGCCCGCCACCATGGGGCTGCGTACCAGCGGCGTGGCGACCATGCGCGGGCACGCCCCTTGCGGCAGGGCGCTGCGCCAGCCGGGGTCAACGGGCTGCGCGGTGCGGCGGACGCGGATGCGCCAGACGGCATAGCCGCCAAATTGATAGAGCGCAACAGCCAGCACGCCGAGGTTCCACGCAAGGGCCAGCAGGTTCAGCCGCGTTGCGCCGACGGCGAGGCGTTCCAGCACCGTGCGGTGTCCCGTCTGCAGCTCGGCGCGGGGCACGATGTAGCCCGTGGGCGCACCGCCCTCCACGGCGACCATGTAGGGCACACCGTCGGCGGGGCGCTCGGTGACTTCCTGCGAAAGGGCGGTCCGGCTGTACAGCGGTGTGGTATCCACGGACACCGCCGCCGGGGCCTGGGGCACAAGCGCGTGCAGCGGCACCAGAAGCAGCACCGCCAGCGTGACCCACAGGCGGCAGAGCCACTGCGGGCCGTAGCGTTTTTGCAGCCGAGGCGCCGCGGCCAGCAATGCCAGCGCGGCCAGGCCCAGCAGAATGCCCTGCACGAACAGCGAAGCAAAAAGTGTGGCGAACATGGGGTCGACCTCCTTTGTTCTACAGTTGTAGAAGATAGTTTTATTCTACAAGTGTAGAAGGGCGGTGTCAAGAGGCGAGGGTGACAAAGTTTGACAGGGTTGTTTGGTGGAATTGCATAAGGGCGGCAGCGGGCAGGTGGAGGGCCGGGCATGCCCGCCCCCTACAGTGCCACGCTTGTTGAACAGGCGTTGAAGGCAAGGCATACGGGAGGGATGAATCCCTCCCCTGCAAATCATTACCGGGTGGCCGCCGCGGACGTTTGCGGTACTATATAACTTTATGGGCTGCCACTGTAGGGGGCGGCATCCTCGACGCCCCGCGGAGGGGTCAAGACCCCTCCCTACAAATCGCTCGAAAACGGGGCTGCGCACTAAAAAAGCGCACCGCCCCCAGTCGGGAGCGGTGCGCAAAATATCTTTATGCTATGCCAGACTTACGCCAGCAGGGGCTTGCAGGCCGCGGCCAGCTTTTCCTTCTGGGCCTCGGCCTCGGCGAGGTCCTTGCCCTTGGTGGTGAAGTAGGTCTTGATCTTCGGCTCGGTGCCGGAGGGACGCACGACAACCGTCGCGCCGCTTTCCAGCGTGTAGATCAGGACGTTGGCGGCGGGCAGGCCGGTCTCCTCGGGCTTCTTGTAGTCCACGACCTTGACGACCTTGTCACCGGCAAAGTCCTTCGGCGGGTTGACGCGCAGGTTCTGCATGATGTCGGCCATCTTGTCCATGCCGGACAGGCCCGGGAACTCAAAGCTGTCCACCTTGTTCAGGTAGCGGCCATATTCGGTGTAGATGCGCTCCAGCTCTTCCTTGATGGAGGAGCCCTTGGCGCGGTAGTAGGCGGCCATCTCGCAGATCAGCATCGAGCCGATGATAGCGTCCTTATCGCGGACGTAGGGACCGGCCAGATAGCCGTAGCTTTCCTCAAAGCCGAAGATAAAGCGGTCCACCTCGCCGTCAGCCTCCAGCTTGGCGATCTGGTCGCCGATCCACTTGAAGCCGGTCAGCACGTTGCGGCACTCGACGCCGTAATGCTCAGCGACCTTGTCAGCCAGCGGCGTGGAGACGATAGACTTGCACATGACGGGGTTCTTGGGCATCGTGCCCTGCTCAATGCGGCCCGCGCAGATGTAGTCGAGCAGCAGAACGCCGACCTCGTTGCCGGAGAGCAGCTCATAGCTGCCGTCCTTGCACTTGACGGCGATGCCGACGCGGTCCGCGTCGGGGTCGGTGGCCAGCATCAGGTCAGCGCCGGACTTCTCGGCCAGCTCCAGACCCAGGCGCAGTGCCTCGAAGATCTCGGGGTTGGGATACGGGCAGGTCGGGAAGTTGCCGTCCGGGTTCTTCTGCTCGGGCACAATGGTGATGTCGGTGATGCCGATGTCGCCCAGAACATGGGTGACGGGCACAAGGCCGGAGCCGTTCAGCGGGCTGTAGACAAGCTTCAGACCCGCGGTCTTGCAGATGCCCGGGCGGATGGAGCGCGCCTCGATGGCGGCATACAGCGCGTTGATGCAGTCGTCACCGACGTACTCGATCAGGCCCTGGGCCATGCCGTCCTCAAAGGAGATCAGCTTGGCGCCGGTCAGGATATCGGTTTTCTGAATTTCGGCGTAGACGATGTCGGCGGCCTCGTCGGTCATCTGGCAGCCGTCCGGGCCGTAGGCCTTGTAGCCGTTGTACTTGGCGGGGTTGTGGCTGGCCGTGACCATGATACCGGCGTTGCAGTTGTAATAGCGGGTCGCAAAGCTCAGTGCGGGCACGGGCATAAGGGCGCTGTAGATGCGGACCTTGATGCCGTTGGCGGCCAGCACCTCGGCAGCGGTCCTGGCGAACAGGTCGCTCTTGATGCGGCTGTCATAGCTGATGGCAACGGTCTGGCTGCCGCCCTGGGTCTTGACCCAGTTGGCAAGGCCCTGGGTCGCCTGACGGACAACGTAAATATTCATACGGTTGGTGCCTGCACCGATGACGCCGCGCAGGCCCGCGGTACCGAACTTCAGGGCCACGGCAAAACGGTCCTGAATGGCGGCATCGTCGCCCTTGACGCTTTCCAGCTCGGGCTTGAGGTCAGCGTCGTCCAGCTCTGCAGCGAGCCAACGCTCATACATATCCTGATACATAAGTAAAACACCTTCACTTTCCATAGGAAATACTAACTTAGCTTACTCTAAATATACCAACTTTCTGCAAGCCTGTCAATCGAATTTTGTTTAATTTTGCCTGATTTTTCCCGTTTCGTGCTTGTGCAAGGGCGCGCTGTGCGGTATACTGATAAAAAAGCAGGAAAGTGGGAAACAGGCCATGTATGCAAAAGTGACAAGCCTTGGTGTGACCGGTCTGGCGGGGTACATCGTGCAGGTCGAAGCCGACCTTTCGGGCGGGCTGCCGCAGTTCAATCTGGTGGGTCTGCCGGACTCCGCCGTGAAGGAGAGCAGTGAGCGGGTGCGCAGCGCCATCAAGAACCTGCACTATGAGTGGCCCGCCAGCCGCATCACCATCAACCTGGCCCCCGCCGACGTGCGCAAGACCGGGCCGGTGTACGATTTGCCGGTGTTTGTGGGCATCATGGCCGCGCAGGGCAAGCTGCCCGCCCCCGGCAGTGAGCGGGCGTTTCTGGGAGAGCTGGGGCTGGACGGCACGCTGCGCCCCGTGACCGGCGTGCTGCCAATGGCGCTGGCCGCGGTGCAGAACGGCGTGAAGGAGCTGTTTCTGCCTGCCGAAAACGCCGCCGAGGCCGCCGTGGCCGAGGGACTGACCGTCTACCCGGCCCGCAGTGCGCAGGATGTGGTGCTGCACCTCTGCGGCGCAACGCCCCTGACCCCGGCAACGCCCGAGGGGTACGACGAGGACGGTGTCTGGCTGGGGCCGGACATGGCCGACGTGCGCGGCCAGAGCGAAGCCCGCCGCGCCATGGAGATCGCCGCTGCAGGCGGGCATAATTTGATCGTGATCGGAAGTCCAGGTGCGTGCGCTTAATACAATGTTATAAATAGGCAGAGAAAAGCCCAGGCTGCGCGCCTGGGCTTTGTTGTTTCGTTCGTGCCGTACCGCTAAAGCGGTACAAAAATGCAGGGCAAAGTTTGTGCAGCTTGCCTATTGAAAGTGTACCGCTAAAGCGGTACAATATAATCACCGAAAGGCAAACAAGCCACACAAAAAGGAGAACAGGATCATGGATGAAATCAGAGACGCGATCTACCAGGCAACGGGCGTTTACGTTGACGGCGCAGCCGTTGCGGATGAGATTAGAGAGGCTATCAGCAGCAGCGGCGCGGAGCCTGGCCGCCAGTGGATCACCGGGCAGGACGACGTGATGGCGCGCTGGGAGTTTTTCGTTGATTATTCCCGCGACGATGAGTTGGACGAGGACGGCGATCTGATTCAGTCCGACGAAACAATCCGACTGCTTGAAATTTCCATTTTGCCGCGCTGCGCATCCACCAGCTTTGCAAAGGCCGGTCTGCCGCTGAACAAGGAGTTCTACGTCTCCCTCGACGTCGAAATTTAAAAGAGGTGCGCTGCATGGGAAAATCCGAAATAAAGGCCGCCCGTGAGCGTGCGGGCTACTCCGTCCGCGTCTTTTCAGAACTCGCCGGGTGCTCCCCCTCAACGCTTCAAGATATTGAAAACGGCAGGAAAGTTCCCCGCGTTGACACCCTCCGCAGGATCGCGGACGCTCTGGGCTGCACAATGGACAGTTTGTGGCCCTCTGCGAAAAGTAAAGAATGAGAAAAGCCCAGGCGCGCAGCCTGGGCTTTGTTGTTTATGCTTCGCCGTACTTCGTTACGGTGGGGTCGTCCACAATGTAGAGGCCTGACAGCAGCCTAAACCACGGCTGGCCGTCCATGCCCTGGACGCGGGCCTCCACTTCCAGCCGCTTGCCGCTCTCGACCAGCTGGGCCACGTTGTCGGCTTTCTTTTCTGGAGTGCGACGCAGGTTGGTGTATCCGTGGTGGATCGTCAGCACATAGCCGTGGAGCTTCTCGCCCTCCTGCACAGGCTGTGCGCCGTCCTCTGCGTCGTTTTCCGTCTCGGCGTCCTCGGTATCGTCTGCGGCGTTCTCGGCGCTCTGGGCCTGTTTCTGGGCCAGCAGCGCGTCGGCGGTTTCGCCGTCTACGGTGTTGGCCTCGATCTCGGCGTCCAGTGCTGCGACGATCTGCGCCTTGCTGGCATTCTTCTTGACCTCCACGCCCAGCTGTGCGGCGATCTCCAGCAGTTTCTCTTTGCTGTCCTCCACGCTATACTCCGGCACGGCCTCGACGCTCTCCGGCAGCTGTGCGGCCAGCTCGTCGGCGTTTACCGTCTTACCTGCCATACGCGCGGCCACTGCCGCCTGGATCAGGTCATTTTCTTTCTTTGCTGCCATGATTTACTCCTCCTTTTCGGTGCCAGTGAGGTTGGCGGTGGGGTTCTTTGCTTCGATCAGTTTCTGGGTGACGGCCAGGCCCTTTACCAAAAAGTCCGGCACATCGTAGCCCATTTCCACCAGGTTCTCCAAAATGCTGCGGGCCTCGTTTACAATCAGAGAGGCCAGCACCCACCAGCCCAGCAGCAGGAGCCAGTCCAGCTGCAAGCCCAGCATATCCACGCAGAGCGCCTGGAGGCAGCCCGCCAGTTCAAAGGCTACGGCCACGACGGCCCAGTAGCCCAGCTTTTTGAGCGCGCCCTTTAAGCCCACCTTGGAGCTTTCGACGCCCTGCTTGTTTGCCTTGTACCAACCCGTCAGCCAGTCCACGACATTGAGCGCCAGGAACGCCGCGAACAAATACCAATGTTCGCCCAGGATCGCGGCGGCGATAGTCACAGCTGCGCCCATAAAAAGGTTGTAGTAGTCGATGATCCGCTTTGCCATTGTCTTGTCCTCCTTTTATTCGACGGCCTGGCAGCTGTACAGCTTTTCCAGTTTCAAGTGCTGCACAATCGGCAGTAATGCAATTTCAATGGGTTCTTTGTCGCCGCCGGACACAGGCCCCAGGGAGAACTGGTAGCGGCTTGCAGCAGGTGCTGCGGGCGTCTGGGTGTTGGTGTTAGTCGCCTGTTTTGCGTAGCCGTTCAGCCCCGCCTGGCGCATGATTGCCGGGTAGTCTTTGTAGCACACATCGCAGTCCAGGCTGTTGCCAAAGCCCGCGATTTTCAGCGCGTTTCTGCTGCTGTACTGCCACAGGCCGTTCTGTACTGCGGTGGTGTCGGTGGCCGTGTAGGCGGCTTCCCACTTATCAAAGCCAGACAGTGCGGACAGGTTGGTGTAGTTGAGGAAAAAGTCCCGGCTGCAATACACCGCAGCATAGTAGCCCGCAGCCTCCAGAACTTCCAGCGCGGCCTGGATGATCGCCGTGTTTGTGGCCTTGCCGCATGCCCTGTTGAACGGCTCGTACTCCACGTCGTAATAGATCGGGTAGTCCCACTTGTGGCCCGCCAGCATCTTGACGACTTGCTGCGCAGTCAGGCGGGCCGCTGCTGCGCTCTTGTCGTAGCAGTAGAAATATACGCCCATCGGGACGCCGTACTTCTCGCAGCCCTGGACATTCGCCAGGAACTGGCCGTCCGTGTACAGTCCGCCCTTGCCGTGGCGTGCGGAATAGCCCACGCGCAGCAGGGCAAAGCCCGGATTGCTGCCGCCGTTCACGCGGCGCAGTTCGCTGGCTGTGCGCTGCCAGTTGATCGCCCCCTGGTGGTGGGACACGTCAATGCCGTAAATTTTCATTTATGCCTCCTGTGTTTCCTGCTTTGCTTCCTGGGCCGGGCGCGGTTTCCCGGTGATTTTCTGGGCCTGGGCCTCGGTGATCCGGCCCGCGTCGGCCATCTGCCAGACTTGGGCCTCGGTGATCGCGTGCAGCCTATACTGCATTTTGATAAATTTATACATCGTCGTCGTCACCTCCGCCCAGGAGCATATCGACCATTGCGGCCTCCAGGGCCACCAGGCGCTCGTGGTCGCTGGGCTGATCGGGGCTTGCCTCCGGCCAGTTCTCGCCCACGGCCCAGTAGTCGTCGAAACGCTCCTGCACGATCTCCGGGGTCAGTTTCTCGCCGTGGCGGGCGTAGACTTCCTCGCACTCCCACTGGGTCATGGCCTCGCCGTCGGTGGTGTCCGCGATCTGCTTCTCCACGATGTTGCGGCGCAGCCATACGTCAGAGGCCCCGGTGGGGAGTGCGCAGACTTTCACGACGTCCGGCTTCTCGCTGAAATATGCGGTCTGTTTCATGCTGCTTTTAACTCCTTTCTTTGCTGTGCGGTCTTTCTGTCCACATAGCTAACTGATTTTTGCGCGGCCTTGCAGATTGTCCAGGCATCGAGCCGCCGTGTTGCTGTCCTGGTGTTCGTGTGTTTGAAATAGCCCTTGTAGCTGCTTATCTTCCGGGCGCGCCAGTGCGGCACATATCCCAGGCTTTGCAGATCGCGGGCCGCCCTTAGAAATTGCCGCCGGATTCTGCGGTATATGCGGCGGCGTATTCTGGTTCCCTTATATCCTATCACAAAGCCCATTATGTCGACTGCCCCGGCCTTTAGGTCGATCTTGCCCCAGTCTGGTTTTATCGTGATTCCCAGATTTTTCTGCGCCCAGATTGCGGCCTGTTTCATAGCCTTGTCCATGTCTGCGGCGCGGGTTCCGATTATCACGAAATCATCCATATAAAAGAGGCAATGGCGGACTATTCGCTGGCGCTGTACTGTTCCGTCACGCTTGCGTCGGATTTTCTCCATGCCCTCCAGATAGCGGCATAGGTAGGACAGCGCGTAGTTACATAGCCATTGTGACAGGTAGGAGCCTATCGCCAGCCCGGTTGTGACTTCCTTGTGTGTCTCCAGTAGAGCGCCCACAAACCACAGCAGGGTTTTATTTTTGTGCGCGTCGCGCTGCAATAGCTCCATGACCTTAGCCGGGGACAGGCTGGCGTAGCACTTCTTTATGTCACCCTTGCGGACGTGGCGCGCCTGTTTGTCCCGTCTTATCCATTTCTCCAGGTGGCGTTTGCCGTAGCCTTGGCCCCGGCCCGGTATGCTGGCACATTGAAACGGGCTGATTTTGGCGTGGAATAGTTCGCGCAGCGCGCCCACGGCCACATAGTCCATACACTGCTGCATGGCCGTTGCCTGGCATAGATCGCGCAGTTTGCCGCTTAGACCGTCGCGGCGCTGGAATGTACGCAGCGGGCGCAGAGCCAGACGCCGCGCTCTGATCCGGCGCGCGATCTCTGCAGCGACGCCAGCTGTTGCCGGGATCAGCCTGTTATAGTCCTGGGCTTTTGCGTCGGCCAGTACCTGTTCCTTTGTCATGCCGCCGTAACGGATCAGCAAATTTATAAAGCCGTTTTCTTTCCACCTCCCACTGAAACATTCAAATACAAAGTTTTCTATCTGCTTGGGGTCGGATATATCAATCTTTTTGCAATATGTTTTCGTACTTCGGCCCCCTTGTCTGCTTTTGGTTGAGCGCAAGAACTTTCGGTTTCGGCTTTTGCCTATTCTACTAGCCCCCGGCGCGGTCTTTCCGCGTCGCGGGGCCGCCCGTGTTTTTCCTCACGGTTGGCCCCGTGCCGGTTCCACTCAATTTTTGCGGATTTTTCCGCATGGTTCATGCTGCCATAGCGGCAGCACAGGCCCGGCTGTTCGCCGGGCGCGGTGTACAACGCAATATAAAAAATATTTAACCAAATGCGCCACACAGGCCGTTCCAATTCGCGTTGCCCGTCCAATTGTTCGCGTTACCGCCCGACAGGCCACAATTGCCCCTGTCATTGAGCGTATTCCAGGCCCACCACGCATTGACGCGGGAGCCAGCGGTAGGCACATAGACGGCAGCCCGGCAGCCGTTTGTAGAACTTGCGCCCGATCCGGCGTCCACGGGATACATGTTGCCGTCTGCGTCGATCTCCACGTCTTTCTCGTACAGCCACTGGCCCGTCTGGGTCGTGGGCATTGTTAGCACGATAGGAGAGCGCACAGCGTTGGCTGTAATGGAGGTAGCGATCTGCGCCGCCTGTCGGAAAAATACCAGCCTGTGTGTGTAGGCGGTATCGTTCAGCACCTGCTCGGTCAGCTGGTCGGCGCTGATTGCATAGCCGCCCGGCTGGCACTCCAGCAGCTGGATAATAAAAGGCTCCTTGCCGGATGTGCAGCTTGTGGGGCTGCCGTCCGCGCCCTTCACATTGTCGCAGCTGCCGCTGTGCCATGGCATAGTCGAAACTATGGTCTTGTCCTTTTCGGTGTCGAACAGCGTTGCCGTGTCCAGGTTCAGCGCCTTGTAGGCTGCGCCGTCCACGGTCACGTCCTCAATACTCAAGATACGCACCTTGTCGGCCTTGGCACGCATGGAGGCGGCGTTGCGATCCGTAGAGGTTCCCGTCCCCACGTCACCGACGGACACAGTGCTGCCCACCAGGTAGGAGTCTGCCTGGGCGGCGGTCATAATAACGCGGGTCACGCCAGTTTCAGACACGGCGGCCTTGTACTGGTAGCTGTAGCCGCTGCACCCCTCCAGCGTGCCGGAGTTGCCCTTTTTGCCGTACTTGGCCCAGAACATACGCATACGGAATGCCAGATCACAGCCGCAAATACCGCAGTAGTCCGCGCCGCGCTTCTTCCACTCTGCGCGCTGGCCGTCCATGCTGATAAAGTTTACGACTGCCAGGCCGGACGCGCTGGTGAGCTTGCCGTCCGCGCCACGTCCCGCCATATACTTAGCGTGGATCACGAACGGGCGGAGGCTGCCGTCTACCGCCACACCCTCCGGCAGCGGCTTGTAGGCGTTGGCGTCTGCCAGGAAATAGGCGGGCGCAGCGCGGTAATAGTGATAATAATAATTATCATCGGCAGTGTCACACACCCAGCCTGTTTTCTGGGCAACGCCCACCATGCCGAACTTGCCGGACAGCAGCGTCTCACGATTCACGCCGTTGACGCCCGCCACGGCCTTGACGACGGGTTCCTTGTTCTCGATCTCGTAGGCCACTTCTACGGCCCAGAACGCGCCGCGCGGGAAATAGGGGTCAACGGCTGCTGCGGTGTTCGTGCCCGGTTTCGTTGCCCCCAGTTCGGCGGACGCCTGGATCAGTTCGCCGTCCGGCGTGGCGCTGGTGGCGAACTTGTACAGCTTTGTGCCGTAGGTGTTGTTATCCCACAGCAGGGTAAACCAGCGGCGCACGATTGTGTCAATGTCTACGCCCTGTGCAATCAGCGCGGCGGCGTACTGCTGGAAAATTTCGGCGGTGTTTGTGCCGTCCAGGCGTGCGGCCCAGATCGCGTCCACCGCGCCGTCCGGCGTCCAGCTCTCTGCGGTTTTGGCCGCCGCCTCCGCCTTGACGCGCTCCTGGGCGGCCAGGGTGGCCTGTTGCTCTGTGGCAGTCTGATTGCCCGCTGCGGTCTGCTGGGCCTGTTCTGCGCCTTTCTGGGCGTTCTGGGCGGCGCTCTGGTTTGCTGCCGCCTGTTTCTGGGCTTTCTCTGCCGCTGCCTTAGAGGCTGCGGCATTGCTGGCGGCGGTTTCGGTCTGGCCTTTCAGCGTCTTGCAGTCCGCCAGGGTTTGCTCCAGCTCTGCCTGGTCGGCCAGGGCGGCCTCCGCCTTTTTCGTGGCCTCTGTGGCCTTGTTTGTGGCGTCCTGGGCGTTTTTGATCGCTGCTTGGGTGTTTGTTTCCCGTTTGCTCTCTGCCGTCTGGCGGGCCGTTTCTGCCTTTGCGCGAGAGGCTTCCGCGCTTGCGCGGGAGGTTTCCGCGTTCTTTCTGGCGGTTTCGTTGCCATCGCGGGACGCCTCCGCGTTCTGGCGCACAGTCTCTGCGGCGGCGCGGTTCTGTTCGGCTTCAGCGCGGAGGCGTTCCGCCGTCGCGTATTCCTCCATGCTGGAGTTCAGCGTGGCCCACTTGGCGTCGAAAGCAGTCATTTCATTGGAGGACAGGATCGCGTTTTCGTTGCGATTGCTGCGGCCCACTTTTACGGTAAAAGTGCAGGAGGTTAAAACCTGGCTGCTATCCTTTGCCCGGATTTCGACCTCGCAAACAACCTCGCCGGGCACGGCCAGCACCTGGTTTGTCAGCTCCACCAAAATGCGGTTGCCGTCGTCGATTTTGGCGGCGTTATACGCAAATTTTCCGTCGGGTTTCTGGAAATTTGCGATCAGATCAGCGTCTGCGGGCGGCGCGTACTCCTTGCCGTCCTCGACGATCAGCACGGAAACAAAGCGGGTGGCCTTGTCGCCCTGCTTTGCCTGTACAAGATAGTCTTTTCTCTCAGCCCCGGCGTCAATGTCAATTCGCGTAATAAGTACGGGCAGCTTTGCCATTTAGTCCTCCTGTTCCGTTGCGGCGTCCGGCTGATCCGCCGGGGCCTGGGTGTTCTGGGTTTCCTTTTCTGCTGCCAGCTCCTGCTGGAGCTGCTGCCGCTCTTTCTGTGTCTCCTGGGCCTCCCATTCGCGGACGGCCCGGAGTTCGTCCTCCAGCGTTGCCCGAACGATCACCGCCGGGCAGTTGCTGGACAGGATCAGCTCGTGGACATTCTGGCGCAGCGTTGCCGCTGCAAGGTTGATTCCGATTTTCATACAGTTGTCCTCCTTTAGGTTCCTTTATAGTCGAAAAATCCCGCCAGCACCCAGTATCCGTTTCCGTCAATTCCGCGCACGTTTACCCAGTTGCAGTAAAGAGCATTTTGTCCGTTGCACGGTTGGAGCTTTGATCTGTGCATGTATAAGACATGGTTATAATCTGCTGGTAGCGACAAGTCTCCACTCATGTAAACAGTAGCGCCGAAACTTGCAGATCCGTCACCCTTGATTATAGCTTTATATTCCCCGTTTTTGTTGAGCAGATATAGGCCGCTGCCCGCGTCTTTTTGCGCCTGTAGTACGATTGCATCTTGCCCGCCGGGGCCGCAAATGTGCATATTTCCGTATCCACTGCCGGATATTGTCGTGTCAAAGAACAGGTTTACGTCGCCGTCGTACTTAATTTGTAGTTTCCCGTCCTTAATGCTTACATAGCCCCCGCTTTGTTCGTTTCCAGATTCAAACGATCCCTTTACTGTCACATTACCGTCGCCGTCCAGCTTAAAGTTTGTGCTGTTTATTACTATCGTGTTGCTGTTAAAGGTCAAACGGCCAGTGTTTATTGTCACGCTGCTGGCGTCCATCGCAAACTTTGAACGTATGTTACCGCTTTGTACTGGCGTGGAGATTTTCAGCTTCCAGTCTTTCCACTGGATTTTGCCGTCCGTCTCCGCCTTTGTTGGCGTGATCTCGCACATCATGCCCAGGTTTGACAGTTCTTCGTCCAATAGCTCGTCGAAGTAGGTCTTTTCGTAGTAAATCCAGTCGGCGCTCACCTCGTCCAGTTTGAGCGCTGCGTTCTGGTTATAGTGCAGTGTTTGGGACGCTCCAGATTTATATGCCCACACTCCAGACAGACGCGCCGCGGCTGATTGAAAAGGCTTTATGACTTTGTAGTAGCCGGACAAGGTCAAGCACCTTCCGCGTGCCAGGTTCCACAGTGTCGTGTCGGCTATTTCCCGGGCACTAAATACTGCTGTTTCGCTTGCCGAAAACGCCATAGTTAGCACGCCGCCAGACGCGGAAACGTGCGTTGTCCCTATGGTCTTGTCCTCAAAATTCTGGTATTGCAGGAGGTTGCGGCCAGACAGCTGCGCCGAAACTTCCAGCGTGATCTGTTCAGCGGTCTGGCTGATCGCGCTTTTCATTTCGTCGGTGGTGCTGTACTCGGTCAGCTTGCCGTCGGTGTAGTCCTGTGCCTCCTTTTTGGCTGCATCCGCCTTTTTCTTGGCATCCGCCGCCGCTGCCTGTTTGGCTGCCGCCTCTGCGGCTGCGGCTTTCGCCTGGGCGTCGGCTGCTGCGGCTTTTTCGGCGGCGGCCTGGGCTGCGTTTGCCTTTTCCTGGGCGTCGGCTGCGGCGTTCGTCTCGGCGTCCGCTGCGGCCTGTTTGGCCTTGTCTGCCTCCGCTGCGGCTGCGGCAGCGTCTGCGGCTGCCTTATCGGCGGCGGCCTGGGCGTCGGCTGCGTCGTTGTTGGCCTTGTCTGCCGTCTCCTGGGCGGACTTGGCGGCGGCCTGGAGGGTGTCCAGCGACTTCTCGACGCTGGCTGTTGTTGCGTAGGTTTTGGAGACTTCCAGCGTGATCTGTTCTGCGGATTGAGTAATAAGGCTTTTTGTTTCCTCGGTGGTGCTGTACTCGGTCAGCTTGCCGTCGGTGTACTGCTTGCCAGCCTCCAGGGCCTTGTCGATTGCCGCCTGGCCGTTTGCAACGGTCATGTAGGTCTTGGAGACTTCCAGCTCTATGCTTTCCGCCAGGGCGCTGATCCTTACCTCTGTTTCTTTTTTTGTGAGGTAGTCGTCTTTCAGCACTTTCTTGGTTCGCTTTGTGGCGATTGCCACGGCGTCGGCGGTTGCCATTTCCGCCTCGGTCTTTTGCAGCTGGGCGAATGTCTGCTTGACGTTGGAGAGTTCCGCCTTATTTGCCAGCGGGTCGTCCGGGTATTCGTCCAGCTTGACTATGCGCTGCTTTTCGCGCTCGTCGGTTTTTTCAGACACCAGCAGCACAGCGTCGCCCAGGTCATAGGCCAGGGCGTTGTATTTATCGCTCTGGGCGGCCAGGTCTACCAGTTCCGCAGTATAAGCGCGGGCCGGGGTGCTGGCCTCGTCCAGCCTGGCCTGGGCGTCCTCCAGCAGCGCAGCCGTTACCGTGTAGCGCTCGTCGCGCCATATCGACGTTATAACCTTGTCGCTGTACTGGTGGTTCTCAATGTAGTTCTGGTCGTCTTGCCAGAGGTGCAGTCCGTCTTTTCCTATCGGTATCAGCCGGGTATAAAATCCGTAGCTGGATGTTTTCACGCCCAGGCTGCGGAGGTTCAAGCGTTCGATAAAATACGCACCGCGATCCCGGCCCCGCCGGGTATGGAATAAAAGCCGCTTGTTTACCGCGTCAATTTCCAGTTCTACGCGGTAGGTGTCTACGATCTGCTTTATTACCTCCCACGCTGTCGTGTCATCCTCTTTGCGGATCGTGCGCTTTTTCGTTATGTCGGCATCTGCCTCCACCGTCCAGCCCGTCCCGGCCAGCGCAAACTCTGCCGCAGCTTTGACTGTTTGCTCCACCGTTTCAAAATCTTGAAATGGTGTGCCCTCCAGTTCTTCGATGTTGAGGGCGCAAGAAATTTTGCGCCATGCGCTTGCGGTGCTTTTCTCCACCGCCTTGACTACGTACTCCTGGCGATCTGTGCGGACGTAACACTCCGCCGCGATCTGGCCCAGCCATGGGCCGCTTGCCGGGTAATAAAAGTCCAGTGTTTCGTCGCCGTATTCCAGCGTGCGCTGTATATGCGGCGATTTCGTCCCGGTGAGGTTTGCCAGCTTTTTATGGCTTTTGTCGTAAAGTTCCAGCAGCAATGCCGCCCGCCTCCTTTCTCATAACCACAGCGGGGTATATTCCACCGCTATGTCGCAGTCCGCACTATCCCATGTGATCGTCCGCTGCTTGCAGTCCATAGCGGGCAGCGCCCAGAGCGTCACGTCCGGCGCTTTATTCTGCCCGTCCTGGGTAATTAGCCCATTTGTGCCGTCAATAACAACACTATGTCCCGCTTTTAAGTTCTTTACGATCATGTCATGGACGCCCCAGCCTGTCATGGTGAGCGCGTCCATGTCGGTTTTTGGTGTGATCGTGAGGACGCACGCTGCCGGGCGGGAGCCGACACGGTGGAGCGTCGCCTGGGTCTGGCCCGTGTAGGCCAGCTTTACGGGCGTGTCCTGGAGCCAGCCCTCAAAGGTCGCCTTTACCTTGTAGGCCTTCGGCGTGATCGTTTTCTCTGGCTTAAACTCCACCAGATAGCCCTTGTATGTCCCTTTGTAGCCGTCCAGCTTTAACTCTACCGGGCCGGGCAGACACAGGCCGTGCAGCGTAGACGCGGTTCGGGTTATTTCGTTGCGATTCTCGCCCCGGATCAGCAGCTCTACCTCGCAAGAGCCGCATTTCTGCGTTGCCGGGTCGTCAACCGGGGCCAGCATACCGTCCGGCCATTCATAGCCCGCGCCGTCTTGCGGTGGTGTGAATACTACCTTTAACTGCGTCGTGCGGTATCTTGCCAGCTTCTCGCCGTTTATCTTCATTTATCTGATCCTTTCCGCCTCGTCGGCCAGAGCGGAGGAAACGCGCGGTGTTACTTTTGCGGTTAGGTCGTCCCCGTCCAGTTTATTCTCCACATAAACCACAACGCGCATGGCTTTAAGCGCCGCCGTTACCTTATTGTCCAGCATCTGCTCCAGTTGCGTGTAGAACGGAGCCAGAGGAAGGATTGCTTCTTCCCCGGCCTCTCCGCCTACCATCAAGCGGGAGCCGTTAATGCCAAAAGCCGTTGGGTTCTTCATGATACCGCCCGTGGCGTACCAGTTAATACCAAAAGACGGCACGCTCGGAGGATTCAGGGAAAAATGGCCGCTGATATACGGGTGCGGCATTGCCAGGTGTGGTAGGCTCCAGGAGAAATTGAAAAAGCCTTTAATCTGATTTATTGCGCTGCTTACCGCATTGCGCGCACTGTCCATTTTGTTGCGAATTGTGTTTGCAATGTCTCCAAAGCGCCCACCCGTAAGACTGTTGATTGTGTCGTATGCGCTCTGGTAGTTCTGCCGGATCGCCGTCATGTAGGCAGCTACCACGCCGCGCACGCCGCCGCCGTGGCTGTTATAGGCTTGCTGGATCGCGGCCAGGCGCTGCTGCGTGTTGCTCTGCATGTTTTGCAGGGCGTTTGCCATGGTCTGTTTCACGCTGTCCAGCTTTTGCTGGGTATCGTTGCGCACGCTTTGCAGCTTGGTTCCCACGGTCTGCTGTATGTTCTGCCAAGTTTCCGTTGTTTTCTGCTTGGCTTCATTCCACTTTGTGCTGATCGTCTGGCTGATTTCCTGCATTTTGGTGGTACAGTTCTCTTTGAGGCCGGCCAGGTGCTGCTTTGCGTTCGTGATCGCTTCTCCCACTCCCTGGGCGAAATTTGCAAATACTTCTTTCGCCTTGCCCATGGCCGCGTCTACGCCCGCGCGGAATTCTTCGCAGTTGTTATAGGCCAGCGCCAGGCCCACGCCCAGAGCCGCCAGGGCCGCCACTACCAGCAGAATAGGATTAGCGGCCATTACTGCATTTAGCACGCCCTGAGCCGCCGCAAGTCCGTTCTGGGCTACTGTGGCCGCGCCAGTTGCAACGGTGTGGGCCGTCGTTGCTGCCGTGGCTGCGATCTTCTGCGCAGTCTCCCCGGTCAGTGCTGCCGCCGCCGTACTTATGCCGGAACGGATCAGCTTGTAGGCGTCTACGCCGGAGCGCACGCCCTTAACCATTGCCGTAAGCCCAGCAGTTGCCGGAGCCAGGGCCGCAACCAGCAGACCGACGGTGACTATGTTCTGCTTTGTGTCGTCGTCAGCGTTCTGTAGCCACTGTGTTACGTTTCGCAGAATTTCCGTTACCTTTTCCAAAACCGGGGTGGCGTTTGCCTGGAGCGTGTCACCCAGTTCCGCGCCCGCCAGTTTTAAGTTGTTCATGGCAATCTGCACGTTCTGGGCGTTGTCCGCCACGCTCGTGTATGTAGTTTCCACTGTCCCGGCGCTGTTTTCTATCAAGTCCAGGAACTGGGAGTATTCAAAGCGCCCGCCCTGGATCGCGTCGGCCAGGTCTGGGCCAGCCTTTGCTCCGAAAACTTCAATGGCTTTCGTGGTAGCGCTCGCAATGTCTGGACAGGCTGCGATCTCGTCCAGCGTTTTCTTGAACTCTACGCGGGCGTCTTTGCCCTCCGCGCTCCAGTTGCTGATCGCCTTTTTCATGCCAGAGAACGCGATCTCTGTATTTACGCCGCATTTTTCCCACTGGGAGAAAATAGCGATAGAGGACGCCGTGTCAAAGCCCAGAGCACGCATCGGCGCGCCGTACTTCGTTATGTAAGTTGTGAGGGTGTCAACGCTTATGCCAGACGCCTGGGCCGCCACTGCCAGCTGATCCAGTACCGTGCCGTAGTCGTCTGCCTCTATGCCCGCGTCGCCCATTGCGCGCGATACCAGCTGCACGGCTTGCACTGCATCGGTTCCCGTGATCTCCGAAAACTTCAAAAATTTAGTTGTGCAAGCTTCGGCGGCCTCGTCCGTGTAACCGAAGCGGGTGTTTACCTCGCCCAGCGTGGAGCCGATTGTGTCAAAGTCAGCAGCGAAAGAGGACGCCACGTTCTTATAGGTCTGCTCCAGGGCTTCGGCAGCCTCTCCCGTCGCGCCTGTGGCTTTTATCACATTGTCCGCTCCGTTGTCCACTTCATCCCACGCGGCAACGGCAGCAGTACCAGCGGCCACGGCTGCGCCGGACACGACATTGGCGGCTTTCTGCGCCTTTTCCAGCTTTCCGGCTACCGTGTCAAGCCCTTTTGCAAACTCGTCCAGGGCTGCGTCTTTCAGCTGCTTGTTTGCGTCCTCCAGCGCCTTTTGCAGTTCCAGCGTGGACTTTTTGCTGTTGTTTTCGGCTATCGTCGCCTTTTGCAGCTTGCCCTCGGTGCTGCTGATCTGGCCGTCCAGCTTTTTCTGCTGGCTCTCCAGCTCCTGCACCTGCTTTGCCAGCGCCTGTGTGCTTTCGCTGTTCTCGCCCGTGGCTTTTTTCTCGGCCTCGTATGCCACTTTTGTGCTTTGCAGCTGGTTTGCCAGCTCCTGCTGGCGTCCTTTCTGGTCGCTTAAAACCTTTGTCAGGCGCTCCACCTCTGTGTGGTGCAAGCTCGTGATCTCTTTCTGGGCCTTGATTTTCGCGGTCAGTTCCTGCTGCTTCGCTTTTAGTTGGTCGGTGGTGTTCCCGAACAGCTTTGCCTGCGTGCTTGCCAGGCTAAACTGGCTTGCAAGCTCTTTCGTACTGTCGCGGGCTGCTTTGAGTGCTTGCTGGTACGTGGAGCTGTTAGCCGATACTTTTACATTTGCCCCGGCGCTCATGCTTTGTTCACCTCGCTATTTTTCCGTGTGCTCGATTTCATAGGCGACATACTCCAGCAGACGGCCCAGCGGTTCGCGCTGCGCGTCCGTGTAGCTTTCGCGTAAAACGCGGATTGCCAGGCGCGTTACCGCCTCGATGTTCTGCTTGCAGATCAGCCAGCGGTCTGCGGTTTCGTCTACATAGCCCTCTAAGGCATCCTGTTCCGCGTCGTAATCGTCAAATATTGACTTTTCCACAGGCTCTTGCGGCTCTGGCGATAAAATCGAAAACTTGGGTAGGACTATCTGCTGCATTACAAAGTGCAGCGTTTTGGCTGCCAGCAGCAGGTCGCCCAGATCCTCTTTGTATATAGCTCGCCGGGATGTGTTGAAAAATTCGGCCAGCAGCTGCAAATTTTCGCGTACCGCCTGGCCGGATGTCTTTGCTGCCTCGATCCGGCGCATATAGTCACAATAAAGGCGGGCTTGCAGCACCGTCACGTTTTCCGCTGTACTGCAAGCTCCCGCGCATTCCAGCTCAACCTCTGGGGTCAAGCCTCTTTGGTAAAATTTGCCGTGATTGCCTCCGCGTTTTTGTTCACGCGCTCCATCACGTAGAATTCCAGCGCCGCAAACTCGGTGAGAATTTGCGACGGTTCCAGCCCGTATTTCGGGGCCAGTACGTCGTCCAGTGTAAACTGATCGCCGTACACATGGCAGACAGCCTGGGCCATCTGTTCAAAGTGCTTTCTGCGATAGTTTGCCGCGCTGTCCAGCGCGTCCTGTACGTCGCAATAATCCAGGTATGCCTGGGTGTCGATGTGATCCGGCAGGAAATACTGCTTTTGGTTTACCACAATGCTACGCTTTGCCATTTTCACGCCCTCCTGTGTTTTAACCGCCTACCGTCGCGGCGTACTCCTGCACTTTGCCGAACCACGTCTTGATCGCGGCAGCGGCCCCGGTGTCCTCTGCTGCCACGTTCGATTCGTCCACGCGGATTTCGTAGAGGTGTACGTCCTTGCCGTCCAGCTTGTCCACCTTTTCGCGCTGGTAGAACTCACCCTTTACGGTGTTGGTCTGCTTGGCTTTGCTTGCGGCCTCGGTTTCGTAGTTGTCCTCGTTGCCCTGGGCAAATCTGCCGCAGTACATCCAAACAAAATCAAACTTGCCGTTCAAGCGGCGCACGCGGTAGCCCAGGGCCACCTCCGGCGCTTCATCCTCTGCGGACTTGAGCAAAAAGCCGTTGAGGTACGCCTGGCCGAAAAAGGCGGCGCGATCCGCTGCGGCCAGGGTGTTGACTTCCAGCTCCACGTCCGTACCCTCATACGCCTGGAGCATACCCTCCACGCCGTCGTCGCTGTACAGCTTCTCGGACGTGAACTTGTCGGAAATCTTCGCCTTGATCGCGCGGGCCATCTTCACGGGAGTTTCTGCGGTGTAGCCCTCGCCGTCGTTCTGGGTGACTTTCGCCACATATACATCGCGGAGGCCACAATAGCGGTGGCGCACCGTGGTTTTAGGTTCGCTCATTATAAGCTCCTTTCTTCGTAAAAGAGAAAACGCATCGGGCGGATATACACGCCCGCCTCGATCCGGGTCTGCTGCTGGTCTGTTCCCTGGTAGGAGGCCCCGGCAGCTTTCAGCAGCTGTTTAATTTCTTCCCGCAGCGCCTCCTGCTCCTGCGTAGAAAAAATCGTTACCTGGAGCGCAGCTGTTTCAATCTCCAGCTCGTCGTCGCTGTGCGCCTCCGGCGTTTCCGCCAGCGGCCAGAGGGTGACGTGTAGGCGCTTGTACCGCTCGTCGTACCATCCCTCTTGCACTTTTACGCCGCGCGCCGTGATAGGCTCCAGGGCCTTATATGCGGCTGTGATCACATCCATTAGGTAAACCTCCCCAGGCGTTTGTCCAGCTCTGCCTGGTATTCTTCCTCTGCAATTCTTTGCAGCTGTGGCTCCACTACATCGGCTGTAGGCTCTACAAAGTCACGTGGCGGCATTTTCAGCGTTCCCCAGTTTACAAATTTCATGTAAAAGTATTCGCTGCTGTCGTCCAGTTCCCAGCCTACCTTTGCCGCGTAGCCCTCGCCGTTTTTCTTCGGATTTTCTTTCGGTACATTGTCTGCTGCCGGGCCGCCGGAGGGCTTAAACCATGCGCTGCCCGACTTTTTGTGATCGGCTGCGCGTGGGATTCTCCGTGTCATTTCCGGCTTTGCAATGTCCGCACCGCGTTTTACTATACGCTTATCCACAGCGGCGCGCGCTTCGTCGCCCTCCGCTGCTTCCAGCGCTGTTACCAGCTCTTGGAGGGCCAGCCCGTCCAGTTGTATTTGCATGGTTGCCCCCTCGGTGTCAACAGTTGACATTACGCCGTAAACGACGCAGTAAAGCGGATTTTCCCACCGTCGTTTCTTGTGAAATCAACGGTTTTTACCTCGTACTCGTCGCCGTCCATCTCTACGCGGTAGTTTCGATCATGTCGGAACATGTGACGGCGGATCGTGTCGGCCATTTCGCAGCGGCGCAGCTCCAGCGACAGGTCGCCCTCTTGGAGCCGTTCCTGTGTCTGGTCTCGGCCCTGGGCTGTGTTTTCTCTTACCTCTGCCCAGGGCGTCCAGATCAGCGTCTTTTTTTCGCTGCGGCGCGGGCCGTCCTCGTTTACACACTCAAAAATGCGCACACGCCTATACACTGCCCGCCGCCTCCTTATCCTCGTAGATTTCCGATACCAAAAGGGAGGACGCGGCCCCCCGCAGACGATCCTGCGCCGTGCCGTACTTCTCCCGGTTATCGTAAAGATGTTTTACCGTCATGATCGTCAGCAGCTTCTGGCGGGCGGTCATGTTGTCGGCGTCAAAGCCCGGTATCAGTTCTTCCTGGCTTTGGACGGTGGCCTCAATCAGCAGCGGCAGCAGGGCGTCGTCGTCGTCGGTGTAGTCTATTCTTGCGTAGGACTTCGCCAGCGTCAGCAGCAGCCCCTTTGTTTCTTCTTTCACTGCTTGCGGCCTCCTTTACCTTAGCCCGCCGTGGAAACGGTGATCTTGCCCTTGATGATCGCGGCCTCGTCCACGGCCTTGACGTCGAAACGGTCACGCACCTTGACGGCCAGCTGGTCTTTGTCCCAAACGCTGCCCGCCTCCTTGGAGCTTTCCACCGTCATAAACTCACGGTCAAACAGCGTCACGGCCTCTGCCAGATTGCCGCAGTAAAGCGGGTAGGTGTTCGTGTTTGCGCTGGCCTCCGTGGTGGTTTTCAGCACTTTGTTGGACAGCACATGGACGGTGTACTTGCCAAACAGCAGCGTGCGCGTTTTGTCGGTGGGGTCGGACTGCAAAATGTAGTTGCCGTCCTTATCCTTGAGCTTGTCCAGCCAGTTAAAGCCGTCCTGGTTCGTCCATACGGCGCTGGAGGCGGCGATTGCGGGGTCCAGCATCACGTTGAAAATGTCTTTCAGGCTGTCCAGATCAGTGACCGCCACTTCCTTACCCTTGGTGATCGCGTCCATGCAAGCCAGGATTCGGGCGTTGCGGGTTGCGCGGGTTTTCTTGGCAATCCACTTCATCAGGTACGCCAGGATGTTCTCGGCAGTGTCCGCCAGCAGCTCCAGGGAGCACAGCATCTTGCCGCCTTTTTTAGTGATCTTATAGGCGATCTTGGCAAACTGCGGGGTTTCCACCTCCGTGAATTCGCCCTCCTCGTCAATGTCAGGCCATGCGGTGCTGTCGGCCTCTTTCTCGATCACGCGGGAGCCGGACATGGTGGTGACGGGTTCGACGTTTACATACTGCTCCAGGTTGTCGTCGCTGCGGCGCAGCTCCTTAATGCGGGTCTGGATGTCCTGGGGAACGGTCAGGCCGCCGTCCGGGTCGCTGTTCTCTTTCATGGCGTCCTGGATGATCTGGCGGTCTGTGTCGTCCATGTGGCGGCGCTGCACGGCCTCGCCCAGAGCGTTGACAACGGCCTGGCCGATCCGGGCAAAGGTCATAGGCGGCTGCGCGGGGTCGGTCAGTTCCTGCTTTTTCTTTGCTTGGGCCTTTGCCGCGTCCTCGTCCTCGTCCTCCATAGACAGCAGGAGGTTAAAGGCGCGCTGCATGGCGTCCAGCTCCTGCTTCTTCGTCTCCGCCTCGTCCAGCTTGCCGTCTGCGATCAGCTGCCGCACCTCGGCTTTGGTGGCGTTGATTTCGGCCAGTTTCTTGCGCATTTCTTCGTTCATGGTTTACTCCTTTGCTTTGTTTTTTAGGTTCCGTAGAGGTAAAGATCGGCCAGCAGGGCCTGTGCGCGGCTCTGCTGTGCCTGGGCGGCTTTTGCCGCGTCGGCTGTGTTGATTTCCGCCCGCTTGGCGGTGGCGCTTTCTGCGGCCTCCTGGGCCTGTCTGGTGGCGTCTGCTTTTTCCAGCAGCGCCGGCGGCGTGGCCTTATAGCGTGCGTAGGACGCAGAGGCCGCCGGGGCGGCTGCTGCCGTTTCGTCCACGATCACGTCGAAATACTGGCCGATGTTGGAGCTGTCCAGCCAGGTTTCCGCGCGCATGGCCTCGCGCAGCTGGTCGCGGGTCACACCCTCCGCTGCGTGAGCTGCGTAAATATCCGCGTAGTGATCGCCCACCTTGTCCAGCCTGGCCGCAGCCTCGCGCAGCTCTGCGGCGTTGCCCGCCGTCCAGGCCCAGGGATCGTGAATCATAACCTCCGCGCCCGCTGCCAGGTGGATTTCGTCGCACGCCATGAGCGGCATGGTTGCCGCGCTGGCGGCGATTGCGTCAACGTAGGCCACCTTGCGGCCCTGCCAGCGGGACAAAATACTGTGCATTGCCACGCCCGCGTAGGCGTCGCCGCCGGGGCTGTTGAAATACAGATTGATCTGTTGGCCCTGGGTGAGCGACGCCAAAAAGTCCGCGATCTGCTGCGGCGCGCGATCCTCCGGCCAGCTCTCGGTGGCTACAATGTCACCGTAAAAGGTCATTGTGGCCGGGCCGTCCGTCTGGTTTTCCATGTCCAGGTAGCCGTAATTTTTCAGCTTTCCGTCCCTGTCGCGGGCGGTAAAGTCAAACCGTGGCATTTTCTGTGCCTCCTTTCTCGGTTTTATCGACGCCATACTGCGCACCCATCTGTTCCAGAGCGATCATCCCACCGTTCGCCAGCAGCTTATCGCCGCCCGCCGCGGCGCGCTTATCCACATAGCGCCGGGCCTCATTCGGGGAGTAGATCGACCCCTCCACAGCTGTTTTTAATATTTCCATCTGCGTTTTGCTGTCGGTGCGCAGTAAAGCCTTTTCGTTGAATTTCACGCGGCGGCGATCCGCCGGGCCGTTCAGCAGTTTGTAGGCCATTTCTTCCTCGTACTGCTTTATGGTGTACTGCATCGTCTCCACCTGGAAAGCGATTGTCTGCTGCTCGCTGTTGGCATAGCTGCCGCGTTCGTAGTCGTTTAGCTGGTTCGGCTTGATTCCAAACGCTGCGGCCAGCTGGAGCGCTCCGTACTTTTTCAGCTCCAGGTACTGGGCGTCCGTGAGCTTAATGTCCATCGGCGTGAGCTTAAAGCCCAGCGGCACAGGCAGGATGCGCCCGGCGTTTTCGGGGCCGCTCCCCATCTGTTCAAACGATTCTCGCAGCTTTGTCTGTCCAGCTGCGGACAAATCGCCCGTGTACTCCAGCACGGCGCGGGCCGTCAGGCCGTTTGCGTATAAGTCGTTCAGAAAATCCTGCGACGCCTGTTGCCCCTGCACAGTAGAGGCCAGAATCGCCTGGACACTTTCGCCCGCAAGGCCGTTAAAGGTGTGACTGCTCTTAAAATGCAGCACATCGTCCGAACTAAAAACGTACTGCTGGCCGCTGTACTGATCGGAGTACACATACCACAAGCGCCCCGCGCCTGCAAATATGCCCGCGTCGTCGATCACGACACGCACGCAGCTGGACGGCATCAGCCAGAGGTCTTGCAGCACGATCTCGCCGCCGTACTTCTGGCGCAGGAACTTGCGCCGGATGTATACATAGGCGTTTCCGTAGTGGTTCCTGTTATTTTCTACTGCCGTCCAGAATGTCGTTGGCGTCATAAGCGGGTTTGGCCTTATGTCCAGCAAATAGGCCAGCCTATCGTCTGCCGGGCTGATCTCTAGCGGGCCGCTTTCGTCGTAGGTGTAAACCTTGATCGGCATTTTTGCCATGGTTTCAGAGAGCAGCTTTAGGCAGGTGAAATAGGTTACGTTCTCCACCGCTTTCGGCTTGTCCCTGCTTAGGCCTAGCCACTGTAAAAACTTCGTGCTGCCCAGGTGTTCATAGCCATTGCTGGCAGCCTTTGGCACTTTCCGTACATCCTTGGCGGTTACTGTCACCGTTTCCGGCTGTTCTTCCTGCGCTACTGGCGGCTGCGGTTGTTCTTCCTGCGCCGCCGGTAGCTGCAGCGGTTCTTCTCCGGGCGGTGCAGCTCTGGAAAAGTACCCCGCTATGCTTCTTGCAAGCCATTGAAAAAAGTTCATTGTTTAGTCCCCGCTTTTGCTATATGATCGTTGTACATTTCCAGCCATGCCTCCAGCGCTTCGTCGCCCGTTATTGTGTCGTTTCCGCACATTGCTACCTTCCAGGCGTCGATTACGGCGTCTACCGGGTCTATTCGCTCGGTTTGCATTTCCTTGTCGATCTTCGTCTCGCCGTAGTTGTTCGCTATGGTCTTGGCGTTCGCCACGCTCCAGGTCAGCAGCTCTTCGTCCTGGTTGTATTCCACATTTCCGGCGTAGATTTCCAGCCGGAAATCTTCCGTGGCGTCGGACAGGCTGCGGGCGCTCTGGATAATATCCAGGCATGGCCAGCCCTGTGCCTCCAGATCGGACAGAAACGCGCTGGCGTTGTGCGGATCATAACACACCATTGTGATTTTTAGGCCGTAGAGGTCTGCCAGCACGGACAAGTACGTCAAAATGTACTTGTAGTCGGTTTTTATGCCGCCCATCGTGTTCGTTACCGTTACCAGGCCGTCCTCCACCCATTTGTCGTATGGTGCGTTGTCGCTCTGTATATGCTGCTGTAGGCGCTGCGCCGGGATAAAGCTGTGGCTGTGTATAAAATATTTCCGTACCCCCTCCGCCTGGAACGGGATCAGGATAACAACGGTTGTTAGGTCTCCGCCGCTGGACAGGTCAAGCCCTACATAGCAGCGGCTGCCCTTAAAGTCTGCCAGCGTTCTATTGCTGCGGCACGCGCGCCACTTCTCCATGTCCTGGATATACACGCGGTTCGACCACTGCACCCACCTGTTTAGCTGCTTCACCAAAAAGTCGCGTAGATCTTCTCCGCCCATCTGGCGCGCAGCGTCTGCAATCGGGATCAGGTTTTCCAGCGCGTCCGGGTCATAGGCCAACGCTGGGTTTGCTTTCAGCCAGTTCTGTGGCGTCCATAGGTCGTCCTTTTCGTCCATTTCTGCGATAAAACAGAACTGTGTGTCAATGGACGCGCCGCCGCGTAAAATGGTTTTGCAGTGCTCATATAGGGCAAAACAAGGCGATTTCTGGTCGAATCCCGCCGTGGTGATTACCGAAATAAGCGCAGACTTTACTTTTTTTATGCCGCCCTCAAGCAGTTTGTACATCTGGTTCGTGCGGTGCGCGTGGTACTCGTCTACGATCCCCAAATAGGGGCGGTGGCCGTCCAGGCTCTTTGTGTCGCCGGAAATTGCTTTGATTTCTCCGTGCGTGAGTAAGCACTCTATTGTGTGGTTGTGCTCATGGACTTTAAAAAGCTCCGCCAGGTCGTCGTCGCTGCGGATGAACTTTACGACTTCCCCAAAAACGATATTAGCCTGATCTTGTTTTGTGGCCGCGCAGTAAATTTGCGGGTATTGGTACGCCGTAAAGTTCCCATAATACGCGGCTAAAATGCCGTTCAGAAAACTTTTACCGTTCTGTCGGCCCAGCTGCACATAGGAGGTACGAAAACGCCTGTGGCCTTTCCCCTTGATTTTCCAGCCGTTCAAGCTGCCCAGGATAAAGCACTGGAATGGATAGAGCCGGACGCGCTGCTGTTCCTCTCCCTCCGCTATCGTTAGCGTTTCCGCAAACTCTAAAATGTCGTTTGCGGCGTCCACATCGAAATAGTAGCGGAACGGTGCCAGCTTTGCGCGCTCCAAATCGTCCAGGTGACGCTTGCAAGCCAGCCGCACAAGCTCTCCGGCCACGATCCGGCCCGCCAAAACGTCCAGGGCGTACTGTGTTGTGCGGTCTTTTACGGCCTTTTTCATTCCTCTTGGGTTTTTTCCTTTCGGAATTTTTCAAACTTGTTTGTTTTCGCGGCCTCTTTGGCGGTGGGGGCCACGATCCGGCAGCGCTGGGCGACGGACAGGCCAAAGTCCGCAGCGCCTTGTCTGCACTGTTTCCATGCTCTGTCCTGCTGGATCAGTAGGTCGTTGCGTTCCTGGTTCACGATCAGAACGTCGTCCCAGATGTAGCCATCTACGATTTTATCCGGGTTGTCGTCCGGCGTCGCCTTTCTGGGTATCTTTCGCTTGTTCGTGATCGGCTGCTTGTCCAGTTCGGCTGTGATTTCAATATACTGCTGTTCAGCTACTACAAGGCGGGCCAGGGCCTCGCAGTCCACATTTGCGAAAATCCCCATTTTTAACAGCTCTGCCGCCAGCGCATTGAATCGTTTCTTTTGTGGCGTTTTCAGCCAGGATGGCGGCGCGATATTGTCCGCCGCTGCGATCAGTTCCCGGTTTTCTCGGTCTTTGATCTCGGCCTTTGTTAGGTGCTTCTTTCCTTTCGCCACCACAAGGGCCGTTGGCTGTCGTTTTCCGGCCATGTGTGGGGCCTCCTTTTTTGTGTTTTTGTTGCAGGGGCAGCTGGTTTACCCCTGTTTTGGGAGTTTTTGGTGGGGAGTTTTCTCCGAAGAATAGGGAGGGGCGACTAATCCGGCCCGCTCTAAAACTTTTTCATAGCCCCCCATGGGTTCAAAGTGGCGCGCGCGCAGCTCCAGCAGCTTGCGCTGCGTCGTCCTCATACTTGCCGGGCTGCGCTTATACGCAGCCGTGATTGCTGTATGTGAGGCGTGGGCCAAAGGAAACAAGTTAAAGGGATCAAGACGGCGATCCCATGCTGCGTCCAGCTCTATGATGTGGTGGACTTCGTCAGCTGGTAATAGCTGGCTGCACTCGTAATACGCCCATATATCTATGCCGTCGTATATAGATATAATAATCGGGCGTATTGTTCGCCACTCTTTGGACACATAAAACGCTGCGGCTTTCTGGCTGCGACACTGGGCATTATATGCCGTGTGGCGGCTCTGGTGCATCTGTTCGCACCGCGCGCAACGCTGGCGATCCGCTGGTATAATAGCACCGCATCGGCAGTATTTTAGCAGCATGATCTGTGCCTCCTGGTTTCCTCTGGCCCTCGCCCCACATATAGGCCAGGGCGTTATGGCCCACCCTGGCCGTAGTATAGGAGGGCGCACAAACAACAAAGCGCCGGGCATTTCTGCCCGGCGTTCCTGCTTGTCCACGCTATTATTTTACTACGGTTCTCCCACTACTTAAACCCCAGGATTTCCCCAGCCTTTCCCGCATAGGCGTTTTTGGATTATCTGTGATAGGCCCAAATCCAGCGCTTTTTGGTTTTATGGGTATCCGCCGGGGTTTGTGTGGTCTTGGTTTCCGTGCGTTTTTATGACGGTTTTCTGGGAGGGTGCATGTGCTCCTGTTCTGCTTCGTCGTGCCACGCCTCCAGCTCTGCGCCTGTCGGCTTCTCCTGCGCCGCTTCTACGCGCTCCTGCAATGTGTGCCACTTCTCTACGCACTGCTGGGCGATATGCAGCGGCACAAGCGCGTACAGGATTGCGCCCGTGTCGGTGATTGCTTGGGCTTTCAGCCTGGCGTTTGTCGTCCCGGTGGTTTCTTCGATTGCCTGGTAGGCAGCCACGACGGCCACGGCCTGAGCCATTCTGTCTGGGTCTTTGCTGCGGTGTAAATCCTTTTTGCGGTATGCTTTCATTGTTTCCTCCCTTACCAGCGGCGTAAGCCGTCCACCCCAAACAGGAGGACGGCCAGGCGTTCGTTTAATTGCTTGCACCAGCGGGCCGGGCTGTTCTTCCCGGTGTTGAGTTTTTCGGCTGTTTCTTCGGCGGTCAAGCCCTCCATGTAGCGTAATCGGTATGCGTCGAACATATAGGCGCGGCCCTTTTGGCGGGTTTCCTTTTCCAGCTCGTCCAGGGCGGCGTCCAGGTGCGCCAGCATAACAGCGGTGCGGGCCTTATTCTTGCGGATAGAGCGGAGCCACGCCTCACCCTGGATTTCTGCGCCCTGGAGCCTGGCAGCGTCTGCGCTGTCCACGGCGCGGCCCTCGTAGCCTTTTAAGGCGCGGTAGTTCTCCATAAGTAGCGCTGTATTATGGAGTGCTTGCTGCTGATCCTGGCGGCGCGTCTCCTTTACCGCCTTTTTCACGGCCTCCGCGATCACGGCCTCCAGGACTGCCTGTTCCGCCGGGGCGTTGCCCGTTGCAATGGCTTTTATAGCTTTCTCTGTGTATGTCTCCATGCTCTGTCCTTTCAGCCGCTGGCGGCTCTTTATTTTGCGATTCTTGCCCGGCGTTCTTCCAGCAGTTTATCCACGCGGGCCTGGCCCTGTGCTGCGTATGTTTCGGCTATTTCAAAGCACACATAGCGCCGCCCCGTCTGTATACAGGCCACTGCCGTTGTGCAGCTGCCCGCGAACGGATCAACCACAAGATCGCCCGGCACGCTGGCGTCCGTGATAATTCGCTGGATTAGCGCTATCGGCTTTTGTGACGGGTGTATTTTCTCGCCGTCCGTCTGTATACTGCCGGAGGTAAAGCCGCGCTCCCTCCACACATTTCTGGCGTGTTTTTTTGTCTGCGGGTCTATGCAGCCGTAGAGTATAAACTCGTGGCTGCTGTTGTAGAAATTCCCGGGGCCGCTCATTTTGTCCCAGACGATCATATTTTTTACTGGCAGATACTCTGCAAAGATCGGGTAGTAGAACGCGCAGCCTCTCCAGTCCATGAAAATATAAAATTCTCCGTGATCGTTCAGAACGCGGCGCAGCTCCTGGGCCAGCTGTCTGTAGAACGGTTTCGCCACTGCCAGGTCGTTGAACTGTCCGTGCTGGCCGTTGTGCGTCAGGCCCATGAAATAGGGCGGGTCGGCTACTATGAGCTTTGCGCAGCCGTCCGGCATCTGTGCCAGGCCGTCCAAACAGTCCACATTGTTGATTGTGTTCGCTTCAATCATTCTGCGCTCCTCTTTCTGTATGCTTTCTCGTATGCCGCGCGGGTGGCCTCGCAGAGCTTGTGCGCCTCTGCATTGCGCTGGGCTATGTAGACGTCCAGGTGGTCGCGGCACGCGCGCTGGGCCTCTTTTTTGAGCCTCCAGCGTTCCCAGGGCCATTTGGCGGCCAGGTATTTGTCGCGGGCCTTAATCCATGCTGCCCAGCGGCGGCGTGTTTCCTCTTTGAGCATTTGCCGCGTTTCAATGGTCGCCACGTCTACCGCTTTGTCGTCCCAATATTCCGTGGCCCCGATCTTGCGCGGGTCGTTTTGGTATGCGTCTTTCCAGCACTGTGCGGATGTGTTCACGCCGTCCAGCCGGAGGCCCGCATATTCGCACCAGGCTAAAGCCTGTTCAAGCTCCGGCCCTTCTCTGGTCGTCCATAGGATCAGCAGCGCGCCCTGTCGCTGTTCTTCCTGTGCTGCGCGGATCACGGCCCACTTTGGGTCTCTGATTCCCGGCCAGGCGTTTTCGCAGAGCGTGCCGTCAAAGTCAAGCGCGATTACTTTCTTCATGGTCGTGGCCCTCCTGTTCTTTCGCGTCGTCCGGGTGGTACTCTCCCTCAATGTCCATTATGCACTCCGGGATGTACCAGCACCCCCAGGGGTCGTACTGCTCTTTTGCCCAGTCCTCCAGGAACTTCTCGCGGTAGCCCTCGTAGGCTCCGCCCAGCTGTTCCAGCAGCCAGATTGCCTCTCGCACGCCCTCGTCCTGTTCTTTCTTCCAGCCCACCAGCACATACTCGTCTTGATGTACTCCCGAACGCATGAAAACAAGATGCTGCGGAAATGTTGCGTAAATTTTCCGCATTTCCTCGCACTCGTCGTCAGAGACGGCGTAGTATTCGCGCATCCGGGCTTGTTCCGCCGGGGTTGCTGTGGTGTATCTTTCGGGTAATGCGTTTTTGCGCTGCCACTCGTTCGTGGCGCGTTCCGGGCGGATCGTTCCGTAAAAATAGCGGTTTTTCATGCTCTTTTCTCCTTTTTGCGCTTGCACCACGATTGCGGCGCGAACTGGCAGCCCAGGGCGGACAGCGGCAGCGGGACGGCCAGCTTTTTGTAGCAGGTGATTTCCCAGGCGTACAGGCGCGTGCGGTCTCCCTGGTATTCTTTGAGCTTTTCCCAGGGAACGCGGGCAGCGCGCCGCAGCGGCAGATCGTCGCGGTGGGCGTCAAAAGCGCGTATTTTGCAGCAGATGAAACGGCCCACGATCTGGCCGCGTCCGCCGTTGCCTTTGGTTTCGTACACCCATACGTCTATAGGGTCAATCACGGACACAGGCGGGGAAATGTACGGCGCGGTGCGTCTGATTTCCAGCGTTTTCTGTTTGCTCTCGATCAGGGCTACCCATTCGGGCTTTATAGCCATTATATACTCGTTCGTCGGTTCGTTCATTGCTTGCCCCCTTTGTACTTCTTCCTGCGGTTCTTCTTCTCCATTTCGTGGCTGTGCGGCATCGGGTCTATAAATTGGAATTGCTTGTTATATTCCCGTTGCTTGTCAATCTCCGCGCGAAAAGCTGCGTATTTCTCGCAGCCGGCGTGGCAGTTCTGGCAGCGATCCGGGCATTTATAGCAGGGCTGTGTCATTGTCTTGCACCTCGTTCCCCCAGGCGTCCCAGCCCGGCGTTGATTCGCGTGCGAACAGCTCCAGGCGGCGCTGATCGCCAAATAGCTGCACGATCCTGTCCCGCGCCTCTGGCGGTTTCTGGCTGTGTTGCCGGATCGGGGATTGTATAACGCTGTGTACGCTGTGGCTTACTACGCGCGGGTGGCCCTTGACGGCCAGGAGGCAAACCTCCGCATTTTGGCGGGTGTAACTGCCTAAACCCCAAAAATCCCCCCCCGATCTCTTATTTTTCTTTATCCAGCAAAATGCCAGGGTTTTGTATTCAAAGCCCCAGGCGCGGATCGTGTCCAGGGCTTGCTGGAGGTTCGGGAACGTGGCCCACATCAAGAGGGCGCAATCCTTGGCGGCCAGGGTCTGGACGGGCAGGGCCTTTATTTCGTCCGGCGTCATGGTGGGATAGTGGCGCGCCGCTGCGCCGTTGCCCTGCTGGCGGTAGCTCCAGGGCGGGTCGGCGTAAATCACGCCGTAGCCGTCGCCCGCCGGGGCGTGAATGTCAACTATTGACATCTTGGCTTTTTCTCCTTTCTTTTTCGTCCTGTTCCTCTGCTGCGCCGTAGGGTTTCCAGCAGCCCGTGTTAATCCAGCGGCGGTGCATTGCCGACAGCAGAGAGTGGAGCCGCCGGGCCTCCAGTTCGTTGATCTGGCCCTGATATTCCAGCGTCCCCAGGGCGGCGTATAAGACGTTTACCAGTTCCTCGTCGGTGCGCATGGTGTGGGCGGCGTCGGCCTGGGTGGTCGTGACCTCGCCCGCCGGGGCCAGTGGCGTGCGCTTTTCGGCGGGGTTCTCGTATTTGTCACAGGACAGCACCCTGTCGGATTTCTCGCTGCACTCGTCCCAGTGGAGGCAGGAGTAGCACATGGTCGCGGCGTGTTCCGGGTGGGCGTCGTCGGCAAAGGGTGCAGCAGCCGCTGTCGCGTCCTCTGCGGCGTTTTCTGCGGTCTGGCTTGTAGGCGGCTGGATTCTGTCCGGCGCGCCGTGCAGGGGGGTGTCTGCGTCGCTCTGGCTGCCCGCTGCTACCTCTGCGCAGCATTTCGGGCAGCTGGTGCGCTCCTTGCACCAGGCACAGCAGCCAGCGCAGCCGGACGTCGCGCCGTCGCGGTAAAAGCTCACCAGGTTGTCCACGTTGTCGCAGTTGTGGCTGTTGTCGCACTCACAGGGGCGGGTGGCGTATTTCTGGCGGAGGTATTCGCGGGCAGACGTGGCGCGGGCCTTTGCCACGTCCTGCTTTGTGATCGGCTTGTCCTCGCCCTTGGCGGCGTTCTGCTGCACCAGCTGGGCCTGGGCGTCCGTGGAGAGAGCCGCCGCAGCGGTGGCCGTGGTGAAGTTCAGCTTTCCGTCCTCCATGGCCTTTCGCAGCTCCGGCGACAAGCTGTTGCTGATCTTCTCCAGCGCCGCCAGCGTGCCGTCGGCCTCGTCCATGATTGCGGCCATGTGATCGCGGAGTTTTCCCTCTGTGAGGTCGCGTCCGTAAAAGTCCGCGCCTGCTGCCCGCATTTCTTCCAGCGCTTTCTTTAGGCCCTCGTATTCCTGCACGCGATCCGCTGCGGTTTTGTTTCGCTGCGTGTTCGCCAGGATCACGGCCAGACGTTCCTCCGCCTCGCTGCCTTTCGGGATCACTTGACAAGTTACCACCTTGTACTCCGGGTAGCCGCTGTCTACCAGTTCATGGAGGGCCAAAAGGCGGCGTTCTCCAGATACCAGTCTGTAGTCGCCCTGTTCCGCCGGGTCGTAGACTACTACCAGGTTATGATAGAGCCGCCCAGCGACCAGAATTGACCGTGCCAGGCTGTCTATGTCGTCCAGGCTGTACTGGTTTAGCTGATTGCGGTAAATGTCGTTTATGTCGATCTCTTTCGTGCGGAATCGTGCGGACGGTGTAGCCTTTACGCCCGCCTTGCTGGCGGTGTTCAGTCCGTCCAAAATGCTGCGCCCTGTCATTTCGTTTCTACCTCGCTTTCATCGTTCCAGGCCATGACCTCATAGGCCAGGGCCTCGTAGTCTTTCGCCACGCCACAGCGCGGGCTGTATACAGGCAGCGGCAAGGATGCTGCCGTGTAGGATTCTGCGATCACGGAGCGGCGGATCGTCGTCAGTGTGACGCGGTGGCCCAGGCTGCGCAAGTGTGCCATTACTGCCTTGTGCGTGTTGCTCTTGCCGAACATCACAGGCAGCACCCACAGTTCCAGGCCGTCGTTTAGCTGCCGCAGTTCCTCCAGCTGTTCGCGGACGCGCAGGAGGCCGTCCACCTCAAACCCGCCGGGCTTAACGGGGACGATCCAGAGGTCTGCCGCTACCAGGGCATTTAATGCAGCCATATCCAGCAGGAGGCCGCAATCTATGACGGCGTACTTGTAGGCGTCGGAGACGGCGGCCAGGCGCTCCTGGAGGCGGTGTACCTGGTCGTTTACAGTGTCGGCGGCCACGTCCATATTTGCGTCCATGAGGGCCGCAGAGGCGGCCACAACGTCCACACGCACCGCCGGGGCCTTTTTCTTTGGCTGCCATTCGCGGGTCTGTTTGAGATCGTCCACGCTGGCGGCGTCGGCGCCCGGCTCCAGCAGCTTCTCCACGCCCCAGGCGGTGGGGTCGTATGCTCCCATGATCTGGGAGGCGTTGCCCTGTTGGTCGGCGTCGATCAGCAGCACCGGGCCGTCCAGCTGGGCCAGGTCATAAGCAAGCGTGGTGGCCGTGGTGGTTTTGCCCGTGCCGCCTTTCTGGGCCATGATTGCAATAATTTTCACGTTTCTGTCCTCCTTTGCTCTTTCGGGTGTGTTTGACCGGGGCGCAGCTTTATGTAGGCGTCTATGGTTTCGATTGCCTCCTGGGCGGAGTAGCAGACGGCCACACAGTAGCCCGCGCGGGCCAGTCGTTCCAGCCATTTCTCCTGGGCTGCGGTGGTTTTGTTCGGCTTTACTTTCATTTCGACGCGGAGGCCGTGGTATATGCCTTTCGGGCTGTCCAGGATCAGATCGGGGACGCCGGGCCGCAGTCCCAGGCGTTGCTGGCGTGCTGCCTCTGCCTTGCTGCGCTTGCCCTCGTTGGGGACGTGGTAGAGGTTCAGCAGTTCCGGGTGGGCGGGAGACATAAACGCGGCCCACTGGATCACGACCTCCTGTTCTCCGTCCTCCGTTCGCTTCTCGCATTGTTGGCGCATTGTTTGTTTTCGGCTCCTTTCGGCTCATTTTTCCGCTTTTTTGAGTGTAAAAACCTCTGTTTAGTTCACAATACAGGCGCGGGCCGGACACGCTATCCTGTCCTTCGTTCCTATCGGCTGCAATACGGCGGTTTCCCAGCCGGGCACGGTGTAGTCCACGGACACGACGGCGAAACGGCGGTATTTTGCCAGCTTGCGTTGGATCACGTCTGGCAGCCGTTCCAGCAGTTCCGGCTTGCCCGTGATCGTCACCAGGTCGCCCGGCTGGCAGCGTTCGCGCAGCACGGCGCGGAGGTAGAAATAGCCGTTTATACCATTGTGGCGGGCCTCTGCGGCCTCGCACCAATAAAGCGGGTATTTCTTTTCCATCGTGGCGAACATATCCGCCGGGGCTTTCGCCAGGGCCTCGACCTTGCGGCGGCCAAAGGCTTGATGGTTCTTGTGTTCCACCGGGCGGCGCAGATTTTTGGAGGCCGTCCAGCGTTTCTTGTGTTTTATGTCCTCGGTGTCGCTGGCGTGCGGTTTCGTGATGTAGTAGGCCAGGCCGGAGAGGCCGCGCTCGTCCAGGGTGAGGTATTCAACGGTGTTTTTCCTGCCCAGGCCCCAAAGCTCTATAACTTCGTCCATAGGCAGCCCGCCGTCCAGTACCAGGTGGTAGTGTGTGCGGACGCGGCGTCCGTTCTTTGTCCAGTCTGTGACGTACACATAGCGCGCTGGCTCCAGGCCGCGTTTTTTGCGGCGGTAGTTTATGCGCTTTATGTAATTCTGAAATAGGCGGAGGGCGTCCTCCATCGTCTGGGGTTCTTCCCTGGGTAGACAGGTGAGCGTCACCCAGTAATCGTCTGGGCCGAAATTCTCATTGATCCGGCGCTCACACTCTTTGCGGCTGTTTCTGTCGTTCAGATTGCGCTGCGCCTCTCGGTTGCTGCGGTCTTTCGGCAGGGTTCCGGGTAGGTGGGTAAAGTCTGGGAAAATCTCGACGTCAAACTGGTGGCCGTGCTTTACGGTTTTAGTCGCATAGACGACGCGGCGCTCCCGGTCTATCATTTCCTGGACTTGTTGCTCTGTCAGCTGATCCAGGGGCAGCTCGTAGGCGCTCTCGTAGTCGTATGGCTGCCACTTCCCGGCAGAGGGGCGGTGGCCTTTCTGTTTCTTTGGCTGGATAGGGAGCAAGCCCTGGGCGGTGGTGAGGTTCTGCTCTGCCGCGCCGCCCTTTTCAGTTGTGGCTGCGGCCAGGTTCCGCCGGGCGGCTTGTCTGCCATTCTGGGGCGCTGCGCCCCCAGCCCCCAGCCTGGGCTGTGCTGCTTTTCTTGCCATAGTGTGATAGCTGCCTTTCGTCGAAACATTAGTACCTATCACAAGGGCGTTATAGGGGCCTTTCGGCCCCTTGCTTTTCGGTTGACGTGGCGGCGCTACCGTGCTATATTTTTAGTAGGCCGCAGCGTTCCCGCGTTGTGTCCGCCCTTATGATGTTGGGCCAGTGTCGGTTGTCAAGCCGTTAGACACTGGCCCCTTTTTTGTTCTGTTTTTGCCTATATTCCATGTAACTGTCGGTGGCCTTTGCTCTGGTCGCCGTCTTTTTCATTTCGTCCCGGCAGAATCCTATGTACCAGTCCTCAAAAGCCCAGCGCACCGCGTCGGACGTTTCGGTGTTTCCCGTGCGGATTTTCCAGCCCTTGTATGCCTCCAGGGCTGCGCCTGTCAGCGGCACAAGGTAGCCATAGTGTGCCGGGTGGCTCCATGGTGCGCTCTTGTCCTTGCTGTGGTCGATCTGTCCGCCGTCAAATGCGCGGCGGCGCTTTTCCTCCCAGCGGCGAAGCCAGGCTTTGCCGTCCTGGTTCCGCTGCCAGTACGGCCTCATGCGCTGCGCGCGGCCTTGATCGGCTGCACGTCAACGGACACGCGGCAGCCCTCACGGTCTGCCAGGATGTGCGCCAGGGTTTTATAGAGCTTTTCAACATTTAAGTCTTGCATTGTTGATACCTCCGCCCGCATTATGCGGGCTTTTTCTGTTCCGGCTGATTCGCCGGGGTGGTGTTGGCGGTACAACAGTTGGCGCGGGCTACCATGTAGCCCAGGACAAACTGCTGCGCCTCGTAGGACAGGCGGGAAAAGTCCCGCGTGGTTGCTGCCACAAGATCGCGTTTATTCATTCGTTGCTCCTTTCGTTTTTGTCGTACCAGCCCGCCATATTCCCGCTGCTGTCTCGGCAGGGTGTAGCGCCGCTGGGTAGTTCGGTTGGTGTGCGGCCCGTGTGCAGCGTGTACAGCTGCATGGGCTGCGCGTGGTGTTCGTCCGGCTTGCCCCATGCGATCACGTGGGCCAGCTTGAAATATTCCGGGCTTTCGCCTACGGCTGCATAGGCCCGGCAGTCTGGGCGCCGGCCCTGGATCATGCCCAGATAGTCGTCGATTGCCAGGTGGAGGCGGTGGCCGTCTGCTGTGATCGTGAGCCAGTCCGCCAGCTCCACGCCGTTCTCCAGCATATAGCCGGGCATGGTCCTGTCGTTCTTTGCGCCGTGGGTGATCTCGTAGAAAAGCACCGCGAACGTGGCGGGCTGTTCCTGCTGGCGGGCAGGAACGCGGAGGCGCTGCGCGAAATTCGTCATTTTGCCGTCGCCTCCTGTTCCCGTTGGTATTCGCGGTAGTCGCCCCGGATCGTTTCGCGCCATGTACGGCCCTGAGCGTCGCGGCGGGTGTGGTCAAAGATCACTGTTTCATAGATCGGGAACATATACAGCAGGTCGTCACCTGCTACGCTTGCGTGTGTCTTTTCGATTACAGCACGCGGCAGTTTCGGAATATTGCGCAGATAGCAGCGCATAGTCACGACGCCGCCCTGGAATACATCAAACTCCAGGATCAGGCGCGGCTGTTCCCAAAAGCGCTGGCCGTCTGTTACCATTCGGCACTGCCGCGTGTGCGTCATTGCCCAGGCCGTGCCGTCGTCTATTTCTGGGTTGATTCCCTCCGCGCGGCATTGCTTGGCCTTGTATTCCAGTTCTGTGATCTTTTTGTATTCTTCGTTCGTCATTTTTCCATATCCTCCTAAAATTCGTTACGCCAGCCAGACGGCGGCGCACATAACAAACAGCAGACAAACCAGGCTGCGCAGCTGCTGCACTACCCACCAGATCAGTGCCCAGAACGCCGCGTCTGCTGCCAGCACGGCCAGCAGCGCCAGCAGGGCGCGCAGTTGTCTTTTCATTCGCTCGTTTCTCCTTTCTCCCAGCAGTAGCGGTAGCCGTCCGGCGCTATGCCTGGGCGTTTCTTGCTGCGTCGGTTGCAAGCGTCCGCAATCGTTTGGCCGCAGCAAAACGCAGCCCGCCCGGCCTCGCGCGCGCTCTGGAAAATCTGCGCGACCTCGCCTGTTGCCGGGTCAATTTTCAGCACACAGCGGGCATCTATGCCGCGGTTGTGTTTCTTGCCCATCTCGCTTAGTGTCATCGGTTGCAGGTTCCAGTAGGCCCAGTTGCTTTCCAGCCCGTCCTTATGCACTAGCCGCATATTCTGCGGCAGCCCTCGGAAATAGGTTTCGCGCATGATCGCGGACGCGGTCTTGCAGATCGTGCGGCCCTCCGGTGTGGTGAGTTTGTACTCCCGGTTTCTGCCGCGCCTCACGCCGCGCATCCGCGTGTCTTTGCTTTTCCGTCTCCGCCAGACTGTGCCGTCTATGCGGATGTAGTAGCGCCCGCCAAAGCCCGGTATATCCATCTGTTGCGGGACGGCAGACCGGGCGGGCTTGCCGCCGTCCATGTAGCTGTCGCGTGCTGGCATATCAGCCCGCCGTCTTTTCCAGTGGGCACTGGGCGCACACGTCGTCCAGCTCGTCCTGGTCTTTCAAAACGTGCGGGTTCATGCAGCGCTCACAGAGCGCGGCGCGGTCTGCGTCGTCCAGCAGCTGGCGGCGTACCTTGTGCAACGTGGCAGCAGCGCAGCGCAGGAGGCCGCGATCTCTGGCCCGCTTGATTCTGGAGCCGTTCACAAGGTTTAGCAGGTCGCGCTCCAGGGCGGCCAGGGCGGCGGCGGCGGTTCGTGTGTTGCGCAGCTCCTGGCGGGTCATGTCCGCCAGCAGTATGTCAATTTTGCGCTGGTTCTCTGCGGCCAGTTCCTGGGCCTCGGCCACTATCTTTTCGTATTCTTCCATGTTTTTCTCCCTGTTTCGGCCCTCCCTGGGCCATCATCGGCGGGGCGGATCAGCCCCAGACAGGCGGCGGGCTGCTGGCCCGCCGGGGTGGTTTATTTCTGGCTTTCAGCCGGGCGCAGTTCGTAGTCGTCGCACTCTTGGACTTTGTCGTATTCGTCCGTTTTCCTTGCGTGGCGGCGCAACAGGTCGCAGTGGAGCCAATGCACATCACTTTCGTGTTTGCAATCTTTGCAAATGTCTTTATTTCCCATCATGTCGGCCCCCTTGTGTGTTCTGCCGGGCTACCAGATACCCCAGGACAAACTGCTGCATATCGGGGCGCAGGGCCTCAAATTTCTGTGCGGTTTCGCGGATCAGTTTCTGCTTTTCGTTCATGGTTTTGTTTCCTCCTGTGTCGTTACGGTCTGGTCTCCAGTTCTACCACGCGCAGGGCGTCGGCTGTTTTCTGGTTGTGCTTGGCAATGCGGCGGCGTTCCTGTGCCAGCAGCGCCTGTGCACTTGCCAGGGACGCGCGGCAGCCCAGCGCGTCCCACTTGTTTGTGGCCCCCGGCTTTGTCGGCAGCACGACAGCGTGCGTGTAGTGGTGGGTTTTGGATGTGCGGATCAGCTCGCCGTCAAAATAAAATTTCATTTTCTATCGCCACCCCGTAGCGTTTTGCCAGCGTCATGAAAATTTCTTCAAGATAGATTCTGTGGATCGTGGAATTGTTAAAGAACTTTTCAAAGTCCCATCCGCTGCACAGCGGCGGGACTTTGCGGGCCGTGATCTTTGCGGCGGTTGAGTAGTCGTCCGGGTTCGCTTTGATCGCTGCCGCCAGCACGCGCACGACGCGCGGCGCGGTGTACTGCTTGATGTATGCCTGTACATTCATGCGGGTCATGCCCTTGGCGATTTCTTCCAGCCTGTCCCGCTCCTTAAAGCGTTCGCGGTTCTCTCTGGTCATCGGCTCCCACGCCACTTTCATGTCGTTGTTAAATTCGTAGGTCGTCATGTCTCCGGCCCCCTTAAAATCCTTGGGTTTCAAAATCGCGGAGGGCGGCGTCGGCTGCGAAAAATTCCCGGAGGGCGTCGTCATATACCGCCTTTTCTTCATCGGCGGCCCATTTTGCGTGGGCCAGGCTTTTGTCGTTTCTGTCGTTTGCCGCTGCTTTGATTTCTTCCAGGTTGTCCACGGCTCTGTCGTATGATTTTTTGAGGATGTCCTTCGCGTTGCGTCTGGCCTCAACTTCGCCTTTCAGCAGTTCGTGAATTTTTTCCAAAGTCGCAATAGTCATTTTCGGCTCCTTTTTCCCGGATCGCGTCCGGCTTGTTTCGGCCCTCCCTGGGCCATCATCGGCGGGGCGGATCAGCCCCAGACAGGCGGCGGGCAGCTGGCCCGCCGGGGTGGGTTGTTTACTTGGCTTCGCGGTATGCTTTGATACTGCCGCGCACATATACGCGGCCCCGCATAACCTCGACGGCCTCCAGCGCGGTTTCCACCAGATTGACCGCGCCGCGATCCGTGGCGCGTCCTGCCAGATATTCGGCGGCCAGCTCGTCTGTCATGGGCAGAACAAAGGCGGCTTCGCCTTGTTCATAGGTTCCGTTCTCGCAGATCAGCGCGTCATAGGTGACTTCAATGTTTTTCATGGTGTTCTCCTTTTCTCCTCGTCGCGGGGCCTTGAAAATTTTCTTTTGTTTTGGTTTGTCTTACCTTGGTTAAGATTATAGTTTACTATGGTAGTTTTGTCAACGTATTTTCTTACCATAGGTAATATTTTAGCACATTGCACACTTACAGCGTTATATTTTTGTTTACCTTAGTCAAAATTGCAGCCTTATAGGCCCCGTTGACAGCTATTTCTGCACGAGTTATCCTGCAAAAAAAGAAAACCCCAGGCGTTGCAGCGCCTGGGGTTCCCGGAGAGAAAAGGAGAAATATATGCAGTTGAGAATGTCTAAAACATGGCCAGGGCGGAGCAAACGCCCCGGCCAGCGCGAAAGGGGGTGAAAATGCCGTGAATATGAAAGAGTATATGGACTGGTGGCGCGAAACCTCGGAGGCTTACATAGAGGCCGTAGAGGAAAAGCACCAGCAAGAAAAGCGCGTTGAATATAAACGCACAATTCGCAAGTGGATTGCGGACAACGCTGTGGCGCTGGTGGCGCTTGCTGTTGCCATTCTAAAGTAAATCCCGCCCCGTGCCGGGTGTACCTATAAAGCCCAGCGGTTGCGGGTTGCGCGAAAGGAGGTGAAAATATATGCAGAAATTCGCACTCAATGTACCGCAAGAGGAAATCCTGCACGATCTCGCGCTATTGCTTTTACAGGCGCGTGGGAATGTGCCGCAGGATGAGCGGGAGCTGATCGTCGCCTATAACGACGCCGTGGCTGGTCTTATTGACGCCTTTAACAACTAATCCCGCTTTGGCTGGCGCAGCTATTGCTGCGTCAGTCCTTTGTTTAGAGGTGTACGTCGGCCACGGTCTGGGTGCGCGTCGCGCTCATTGCCTCGGCCTCAATGGTGTATTGTACCATTTGCAGGATGGCGTATGCTTCACGCAGCGTCATGTCACCGCCCGTCTTTTCTTTGAGGGTGTCCAGTACCGCCTGGACGATCTCGCCGTTCTTGGCTTTGATCCGTTCACGGTCTTTGGGCGGGTAGGTGTTCAGCGCTTGCTGCACCGCGTCGGCCAAGGCGTCTTCCTCCCTGTGCGGTTTGCGGTACGGGTCGATCACTTCCTGCTTAAAACTTTTCGCCAGTGCATACGCCTGGAGCGCGCACGCTGCCAAAGTCAGCGCGCGGACGGTTTCTTCTTTCATATGGGTGTCCTCCTATACTTGCGGCGGCTGCTGCGCCGCCTGGGTGATCCGCCGGGCCTCTTTTGTGGCGCGCCATACTGCCCGGCGTAATTCTTCCATTGCAAGGAAAATCTCGGCGGACTGCGGCGGGGTGATTTCCTCATGCAGCCATACCTCAACATGAATGCGTGCGCCCTCCGTCTCCATGTTGTAGTCGTACAGGTCGGCCTGGCGGTGGTTCGCTGTGCCCTTGCGCTGCGGCAGCGGCGCGGTGTAGTTTGGTTCTGGTGGTCTGTTCATCGTCGTGGCCTCCCTTGTTCATTCCTATTTTATTACCGCCTCTACCGTTGGTCAAGTTTCTTTGTTTTGCATCTTGACTAGGTTAAGATACTGTGTTAATATACTGGCAGGAGGTGATTTATTATGGAGACTACCCTAAAGCAATTTCGCAAAGCTCTGGGCCTAAGTCAGGAGGAGGTCGGACGGCGCGTCGGCGTTACTGGCGTGGCTATTTCCCGCATCGAAAGCGGTGACCGCGCTTTGACTGATCGCATGGCCCTTGCCCTCTGTAAAGAGTTCAACGTCGACTACGGCTGGCTCACCACCGGGCAGGGCGAAATGTTCGTGAATACGGACGACGCGCTGGGCGGGATCGTGGACAGCATCATGCAGGGCGACAACACGCTTGCAAAGTCCATTTTTAAAGGTTTCGCGCAGTTCTCGGAGGAGGACTGGGTAAAGCTGCGGGACTTGATCGACAAGTTTCTGGCCGGGGCCATTCCTGCCGAAATCATGGAGCGCTACATGGACGACGCAGCGATCCAGCGCATGGAGGGCGGCCTGGGCAAAGACAACGCCGCCTTTATGTACGGTTACGCGCTGGGCTTGGGTGAGCGCGAAAAGAAAGAAAAGGACGGCGACCAGTAAAGGCCGCCGCCTTTTTTTAATGCAGGGTGATCTGCTGCACGAAATTATACACGCGCCGCAGTATGTCCAGACTTGCGTCTTTCAGCAGTTCCGTTATTGCCTGCCAGTATTGCGCCCTGTTCATTTCGCCGTCGCCTCCTTTGTTTCGACTATACGTCAGGGCGGGCGGCTGCGCAATAGTTTGGGCCGCTATTTCTCAATATTGAGAAATAGCCCCGGCGCGGCTTGATTTTCCTGCACGCCGGGTGCATACTCACTTAAAAGGGCTGTCAAACAAGGCCGTGATCCGCGTATCTGTCGCGGCTGCTATGGCCTCCAGCTGATCCAGGCGCGGCACGATCTGGCCGTTTTCTATGCGATCCAAAGTGCTGCGGCTTATCCCGGTTCGCTGCTCCAGCTGCTGGAGCGTCAGTCCTGCCCGCTGGCGGGCCTCCCACACAAATATGCGCAAGCATTGCCCCTCTCTTAAACACAAAAGGCCGCTCCCGTGTTGGCGCACGGGAACGGCCAAAGAACGCGCTGCACGGCAAAAACTGCCATACTTCACGCCCCACAGCACAAAGTATAGCACAAAAACGCCGCGCGGCATAGTACCTTTATACAATTTCGCGGGGTGTTTTTATTATGTTGTACGGAAAACCGCAAAATTATGCGTGGTATCGCGCAAGAGTTATTCTATACATACGTGTGTCTACGGACGAACAGGCCCGGCACGGCTACAGCCTGGGTGCGCAGCGTGAGGCGCTGCGGGAGTTCTGCGACACGTTCCAGTGTCAGATCGTGGCGGAGTACAGCGACGACGGCGTGAGCGCGCGAAAAGAAATACAGCGCCGCCCCGGCCTGTTGCGCGTGCTGGAGGCCGTAAAGGCCGGCGGCGTTGACTATGTGCTGTTTATAAAGTTGGACAGGTGGTTCCGCAGTGTGCGGGAGTATTACCGCGTGCAGGATGTGCTGGACGCTGCCGGGACGAACTGGAAAGCGATTTTGGAGGACTACGACACCAGCACGACTAACGGGCGGTTAAACTTAAATATCCGCCTGTCTGTCGCCCAGGACGAGAGCGACAGAACGGCGGACAGGATAAAGTTTGTATTTTCGGAGCGGGTAAAGAACGGCGGCGCGATCTTCGGTTCCAAATCTCTGCCGTATGGGCTGGAGGTGCGCGACCACCGCGTACAGATTGTGGAGGATCAGGCCGTAATCGTGCGGGCGTTCTTCGATCACTATGAGGCGGCACACAGCACACGCAGTACGCAGGTTTGGCTGCGCGATCAGTACGGCGTCGATCTGCCCCGTGCTACGATAGGCCGGATGCTGCGGAACGGTTTGTACTGCGGCCAGTACCGGGATAATAAAAATTATTGCCCGGCCATTATCTCCCCGGATCAGTTCCAGCGCGTTCAAGAAATCTTGGCAAGGCAGGCCTCCGGCCACACGCGGCAAAGCAAGTATAGCTATGTGTTTACGGGTCTTTTGCGCTGCCCTGTCTGCGGCTGCACCTTGAAAGCGTTCCCCCAGTTCGATTACAAATGGAATCGGCTGTATCTGCGGTATCGCTGTACGCAGCACTGGATTGAAAGGCGCTGCTCCTGGAAAACGACGCCCTGGGAGCCGCGCCTGGAGGACTGGCTGCTGGATCATATCCAGCCGCAGCTGGACGCCTACATAGCGCAGTTTGACGTACAGGAGGCGCAGCGGCGGCGCGCCGTCGTGGACGTTGGCACGATCCAGCGGAAACTGTCCCGCCTCCAGGACTTGTATGTGGACGGCATGATAGACCGCGCGGCCTACGATGAAAAGTACCAGGCGCTGATCCGGCAGCAAGAGGCGGCCCAGGCCGCACAGCAGAGCCAGAGCGCCGGGCGCGATCTGGAGCCGCTGCGGCAGCTCCTGGCCGGGGATTTCCGCAGCATATACGCCACGCTGTCACCGCAGGAGCGTCACACGCTCTGGGCGTCTGTTATAGACCATATCGTGGTAAAAGACGGGCGGTACGGCCACTACGACCTTGATGTTATTTTTTTACCCTAGCATTGTATTAGTGTACTGTGCCGCCCGGAACCGGAAAATCTATGCTTGCCAAGCGGCTGCCTGGCATTCTGCCGCCACTGACCTACGAGGAGGCGCTCGAGACCAGCGCCATCTACTCCGTGGCCGGGCTGCTGCGCGGCGGCACGGGGCTTATCAAGCAGCGGCCCTTCCGCAGCCCGCACCACAGCGTCAGCTCGACAGCCATTGTGGGCGGCGGGTCTGTCCCCCGCCCCGGCGAGGTCAGTCTGGCGCACAACGGCGTGCTGTTTCTGGACGAGCTGCCCGAGTTTGCCCGCGATACGCTCGAGGTGCTGCGCCAGCCGCTGGAGGACGGCAGGGTCACCGTCAGCCGCGTACACGGCACGGCGTCCTACCCGTGCAGGTTCATGCTGGTGGCCGCCATGAATCCCTGCAAGTGCGGTTATTTAGGCCATCGCACGCGGGAGTGTACCTGCACGCCGAGCGCGGTGGATGCCTACCGGCGGCGCATCTCCGGCCCGCTGCTGGACCGCATTGACTTACACGTCGAGGCCCTGCCCGTGGAGTACGACGACCTTGCGTCCGAGCAGGGCGGTGAGTCCAGCGCCGACGTGCGTGCCCGGGTCATGGCGGCGCGTGCTTTGCAGCGGGAGCGGTACAAGGCCCTGCCCGGCGTGCGGTGCAACGCGCAGCTGCCGTCCGGCGCCCTGCGGCGCTACTGCCGCATGACCCCTGCCGCCGAGAAAATCCTGCGCAGCGCGTTTGAGCGGCTGGGCTACAGCGCCCGCGCCTATGACCGCATTCTGCGCGTGGCCCGGACCGTGGCCGATCTAGACGGCAGCGAGGTACTGGACACGGCGCATCTGTCCGAGACGCTGCAATACAGGACGCTGGACAGAAAGTTCGGGATGTAAAACACTGCCCGCCGTTTTCGGGTTGAAAGCGGCGGGCAGTGTTTTATTTTTCGAGAATTTGCAGCAGTCTTTCAGCGCTCTTGTCCCAGCTGTATTTTTCGAGAAGGGCGGCGGTGGGAGCCGTGGCCGGGGTGACGTCATCGACGTCGCCGGGGTTCGCGGTCAGGTCAATGTAGGCGGCGCAGGGGCCGTAGACCTCCCGCATACAAGGGGTGTCGCTGACAATGATCTGCGGCGCACCGCAGGCGGCGGCCTCCAACGGCGGGATGCCGAAGCCTTCATAGAGCGTCGGGAAAAGAAAGGCTTTGCAGTGAGCCATCAGCGCCTTGGCTGCACCGTCGCTGACATACCCCAGATACAGCACATTGGGCAGGTCGGCCAGGCCGAGGCGCTCAGCCTCGGCGGCAAGGCTGCCGCCACCCGCAATGGCAAACACGGCGTCGGGCTTGGCCCCGGCCGCGCGCAGCACCCACGGGAAGTTCTTGTTTTTGAGCAGGTTCGCCATGCTGAAATAGTATTGACCGAGCTTGAGCTGCGGGTGCCGGGCAAAAATGCTCTCGTCGGGCGCAATGCGCTGCATCTGCTGCCAGGCGTTGTAGACAACGTCCATTTTCGACGCAGGAACGCCGTAATATTTGGCAATTTCCGATTTGGAGAACTCCGACACCGTGATGATGCGCTCGGCCTTTTTGGTAATGCGGCGGTATTGCAGGCAGTGCCATGCAGCGCTCAGCCGCCCGCGGGGGTCGGTGTAAAAGTCCGGGCGCGCGCGGTAGCAGACATCGTGCACAACGGCAATGCCGCGGAAGCCGAACAGCGGGATGACATTGCAGGTGGCAAGTCCCCCGGCCCCGCGCTGCCGGAGGTAGCGCGGGTAGTCGAGCTGCTGCCAGACGCCGCCCCTGTGCGTGCCGAAGGAAACGACCTTTATATTGGTATAGTGCGGCGTTTCAACGCCCGGCGGGGTGACAATTTCGACAAAGCCCGGCGGGACGATGCGGTCCAGTGCGGCGAGCAGCTCGATGGAATAGCGCTGGATGCCCGAAAGGCGCTGGGCAAAAAACGAGCCGTCAACGGCCCAGATGGTGTTGGACATAGAGTACCTCTTTTGTTACGGCGCGGTTGCCGGCGGCCAGAGGACTGGCCGCCCTACGATGCAAATTGCTGCTTGTACAGCAGGATTTTATTGACGCTCCGGTCCAAGCGTTCCTCGGAGATTGTGCCGTTTTGCACAGCCTCCAGGACGGCGGCGTAGGCCTCGGGCAGGGAGTTGGGCATCAAAAGTACATCACAGCCCGCCTGAAGGGCCTGCACGGCGGCCTCGCCGGGGGTATAGGCGGCGGTGATGGCATCCATCGCCAGCGAGTCGGTGACGATGAGGGTGTTTTCCGCGTCGGGGATCAGCGCGACAAGCTGCGGCGAAAGGGTGGCCGGGGTGCCGTCGCCGGTCACATTCGGTGCGGCGATATGCCCGACCATGACGGCGTGCAGGCCGGTGTCCGCCGCAAAGGGCAGCAGCTCGCAGGCTTGCAGCTCGTCGAGCGTTTTGTAGGTCACGGCCAGCGCGGTGTGGCTGTCCTCAGCGGTATCACCGTGGCCGGGGAAATGCTTGAGCGTCGGCAGGATGCCGCCGGTGCGCAGGCCGTCCGCGGCGGCAGCGGCCATTTCGGCGGCGGTGGTGGCGTCCGACGAGAAGGCCCGCGTACCGATGATGGGGTTATCCGGGTTCGTGTTCACATCGGCGTCAGGCGCAAAGTCCATGTTGAAGCCGTACTCCTTTAAATATGCGCCGATGGTCTGCCCCATGGCGCAGGCGTCCGCCGGGTCGCCGGACGCGCCCACCGCGGCGGCGCTCTCATATTGCGGCAGGTCAAAGGCCGGGTGGTTGGCCAGGCGCGCCACCGCGCCGCCCTCCTCGTCCACCGCGATGAAAAGCGGCGTGCGGCTGGCGGCCTGCAGATCGGCGTTGAACTGCGCCAGCTGCTCCGGGTCGGTGATGTTCTTGCCGAACTGGCAGATGCCGCCCACAGGGTAGGCTTGCAGGGTCTCCCGCATGGCGTCGGTCAGCATGGTCACACCGTCGGCCTTTGCGTCGTTGATGGTCTCCTGCGGGAGCGTCAGATCCAAGGCATCAGGACGGATGATGAAAAGCTGGCCGATTTTTTCTTCCGGCGTCAGCGCGTCGGCGGGGGTGGGCGCTGCGGTTGGGGCCGGGGTGGACGTGGGAGTCGGGGTCGGCGCGGCGGCGGGCAGGGTGTCCGCCGGGGCTGCCGTACAGGCTGTGAGGGTGGTGAGGAGCAGTGCGGGGAGAAGCAGGCGTTTCATAGGGGGTCACCGCCTTTCGGGTGAGGGTGAGTGGTGTGGCGAACGGCGCAGGCGGATATGGAATCCGCTTCTACGAGGTAAGGGCAACAGGCATTGACCCGGGGACGAGTGCCAACGGAAGGTTGGCGGGCGAACAATGTTCACCCCTACAAGTACTATTATAGTAGCATATTTGCAGAGCAAGAGCAAGACAGCAAAAAGGAGCGACCCTGCCGTAACCCGTTAGTGGGTTTTCATGGCAGTGTCGCCCCTCATCCGGCCTGCGGCCACCTTCCCCCAAGGGGGAAGGCTTTTGCTCGGCTATATTTAGTCCGGCAGACTGTCGGCGTAGTCGTTCTCGCCGCCGACGGGGTACTGGGCCACAACGTCGGTGTCGGCGGCAGTCTCGGCGGTGGCGGTATCGTCGTGCAGCGACTCCTTCGTCACAGCAAAGGCGGACTTGTGGTCGGCGTTGACCTCATAGACCAGCGTCGGCGCGTCGGAGCTGGCAAGGTAGCACAGACTGTCGTCGGACGCGCTCGCCGTGCCGAACCGCACCGTCAGGCTTGTGCCGTCGGTGAAGGACAGCGTCGCGGTCACGTCGGGGGCATCCAGCCCATAGGCGCTGTCAGCATCGGGCGCGGTGATGGTCCACGCGGTCTGCATTTCCAGAATCGTACCGGCCATCTTCCTGACGCTGCTCTGGGTCAGGGCGTAGTCCGGGTCGTCGGCCAGTGCCCAGATGCCGTCGGTGCAGGTAAATGTCAAGTCGTTCACCTGCATGGCGGCCACATCGTCTGTCGTCTTGTCGGTCAGCGTCTGAGCCTTGTACAGGTCGCGGGGTGACTTGCTCAGCGTCGCCAGGTCGCTGCGCCGGACCGTGTAGGCTGCGCCGGATTCGTCGTAGACGTAGTAGACGTCTGCCACGCTGTTCAGCTGATCTACAGTCAGGTCCACGGTCTGCTCCCCTGCCCCGAGGGTGATCGTCATCTGCGGGGTGTCACTTTTAGCGGGCAGCTCGGCCAGGTCATTGCCCTCGAGCTTGCGCTGCGCCTTCAGGTTGGCGTAGTCCTCCACAAGGCTCTGCACCTTGGTCTGGTCCAGCGGCAGCGACGGGTCATCGGCCAGCAACCAGCCGTCGCTGCCCTTGAGGAGCGAGACCTCTACATTGTTGCCCGCGTAGGACAGCGCGTCGATGTCGTCCACCGCAAGGTCACACAGCGGCAGCGTCGGGTCGGTCTCCGCCTCCCCGTGCAGCGTCAGCACGGCCAGCAGGATGCCTAGCAGCGCAACGACGCCCACAAGGATGACAAGCGGCAGAAATTTCTTGTTTTTCATGGTTCTCCTTTATCTGCGGCGGCGCACAACGCAGACCACCGCGCCCGCAATGATGCAAACGATGGGCAGCACCAGCGTGAACAGTACGCCCAGTGGGATGGCCGCCGAGGTCGGCACGCTCAGCGAGGCCGCGCTCATACTCTTTGCGTTGATGACCGCTGTCGTCTGCTCGCCGTTCATCCAGTTGACAACGCTGCCCAGGAATTGGGCGTTGCCGCCGGAGACGGCCTGGTTGATGCTGCTTTCCAGCAGGTTCGGGCAGTTGACCCAGACGACGCGCGCACCGGTGGCGGAGTTATCCGCCGCCACAGCCACGGCAAAGCAGCCCTCGGGGTCGGTATCGGCCTTCTGGGCGGTCTCGGCGGTGGCGTAGTTCTCCATCGAGTAGGCGTTATCACCGGTGGTCAGCAGGTCGGTAAAGGCGAACTCGCTGTCGTCGTTCGTCGTGATGCCCTGGGCAATGGGGGTGTAGATCATCATGCTCTGGGACACGCCCGCGGTGATGTCGTTGCCGGCCAGCTTTGGCAGCAGGTAGGTCTGGGGGTAGCCGTAGGGGTAATGGTCGGTGTCGGTCTCGATCAGCAGGCCGGGCTGGCGGGCCATGCCGCAGTCGGCCAGCACACTGTCAAGATTCGGCGTCCCGGTGGTGAAGTCGGTGGTCACAAACAGCTTGCCGCCGTTCGCCACGTAGTCCTTCAAAATCGCCGTCTCGGCATCGGTCAGATCTGCGCCCGGCGCGTTGATAAGCACGGCACTCACGTCCGCCGGGATGCTGCCGGCGGTGGTCAGGTTCAGCGCGGTCACGGTCACACCGGCGTTGGACAGCGTGTCGGTAAAGTCGTCGGACAGCGCGGTCTCGCCGTGGCCGGTCAGCTCGTACAGCTGGTAGGCCGCCGTGCGGGTGACCTTGGCGATGCCGGAGGTCAGGGCGTTCTCGGCCTGGAAGCTGTAGTTGGCCGTGCCGGTGGTGTAGTAGCTCTCCAGGTCCATCTCGTACATGTCGTTGTAGGAGAGCACGTCGCTGTTGTCGCCGCAGACCAGCACAACGCTGCCCACCGACGCGCCGTCATACTGCTGGGCAAACGTCGGGTAGAGCACGGGGTCGCGCTGCTGCCAGCTGAAATGGCTGCTCTCGCCCGCGTAGCGGTCCAGCAGGCGGGTAATGTTCGCGTCCTCCTGCCCGCTCTCGGCCAGATAGTAGGCCGTCACATCGGCGTTCAGCTCATGGAGCAGGTTCTCGGTGGTGTCACTTAACGTGAAAAGCGACGTCGTGGAAATATCGTACTCGGTGTATTTGGTGGGCAGTGCGCGGATGACGAGGTTGACCAGAATGATCACCGCCAGTACCACCACCGCCAGCACACTGGCGTACATACCGCTGTGCAGGGCACGCTTGCTGCCGCCCTGCGGGAGCTTTACATTCAACTTTTTCATGGCGTATCCCTCCTCAATTCCAACGGCGGCGTTCCAACGCCTGCCCGGTCAGGAAGAGGAACAGCCCGATGACCGACAGATAGTACACGATGGCCGGGATGCTGAACATACCGCCCACAATGTCCTGGAACGGGTCAAACAGCGCCAGCGCGGACAGCACCGCGTTGAAGGCCGTCAGCAGCCACGCCGGGCGCAGCCGGAACAGAATGAACAGCACGACAGCCCCCACGCAGAACACCGTGACGCCCGCGGTCAGCCGCTTGCAGATAACGCCGACGAGAATCGACGCGATGAGCACGACGACCATAAAAGCAATGAATGCCAGCAGATTGCCGGTGGTGAACATGGTCTGGATGCCGTCCATAATGTAGGCAACAAGCAGTGCGCCGAAGGTGGCGAGGTAGGCTAAGATCTGGTTCTCGGTCAGGGCCGAGATCCAGGTGCCGACGGCCAGGCAGGCGCTGCCCAGCAGCAGGTAGCCAAGCACGGCACTGTACGCCGCAACGAGCGAGACCGTGCCGAACGCCTTTAAAATCAGCGGCATGAGCACGGCGGCGGCCAGCGGAAGGGCAAAGACCGCGACCTCGGCCAGAAACTTACCGGCCACGATGGCCGGGATGCTGACCGGACTGGTCAGCAGCAGCTGGTCGGTGCGGTTCTTGCGCTCCTCCGCAAAGCTGCGCATACTGATGGCCGGCAGCAGGAAAAGCAAAATCATCGTCATGGTGTAGAGCACCGACGCAAAGTCCGACGAGGCGTAGAGCAGGTTGCGGTTGGTGTAGTACAGCCCCAGGAAGAAAAGGCTTACGGCAGCAACGACCCAGCCGATCATGCCGGTAAAGTAGCTTTTTACCTCACGTTTAAAGATTGCTTTCATCGCTGTCCGCCTCCTTTTCGTTTTCTTCTTCTGCGGCGGCTTCCGCAGGGGGATTTTCGGCGGGGGCAGCGGCACTTTCCGGCTTGCCGCTCTCGGGTGTCTCGGTCAATTGCAGGAATACATCCTCCAGGCTCATCGTCTCGGCGCTCAGGCTCAGCACCGGGCAGCCCGCCTGAGCCAGCGCCAGCGAGAGCGCACCGCGCAGGTCAGTACCCGCCGTGCTGACGGCGGTGAAGCTGACCTCGCCGCCTTTCTCGTCGGTGACACGCAGGTCGGTCAGGCCGGGCACCTTGCCTGCAGCGGCCACAACGGCCTCGCGGCTGCCCTGTGCCGTGGCGGTGATTGTGCCCTTGGCGGTCAGCTGGGTGGCCAGTTCCTCCGGTGTGCCCTGCGCCACGAGCCTGCCGTGGGCAATGATGAGCACCCGGTCACAGACGGTTTGGACCTCGCTCAAAATATGGCTGGACAGGATGACCGTGTGGGTCTTGCCCAGGTCGCGGATGAGGGAGCGGATCTCGATCATCTGCGCCGGGTCCAGGCCGACGGTGGGCTCATCCAGAATGATGATCTTCGGCGTGCCGAGCAGCGCAGCGGCAATGCCTACACGCTGACGGTAGCCCTTGGACAGGTTGCGGATCAGGCGCTGCTCCATGCCCTGCAGGCCCGCGCGGGCCACGGCGTGCTCCACTGCGGCGGCACGATCCGCCTTTTTGCGGGTGCCCTTCAGCTCGGCAACGAACAGCAGATACTCCTGCACGGTCATATCCTGATACAGCGGCGGCAGCTCCGGCAGGTAGCCGATGCAGGCCTTGGCTGCGGCGGGCTCGTCGGCAATGTCGTGGCCGTCGATTTTGACCGTGCCGTCCGTGGCCGAAATGTAGCCGGTAATAATGTTCATGGTGGTCGATTTGCCCGCGCCGTTGGGGCCGAGCAGGCCGTAGATGCCGCCATCCTCCACGGTGAAGCTGATGTCGTCCACCGCGGTGTGGCTGCCGTAGCGCTTTGTCAGATGCTCTACTTCGATCAAAGTGCGCACTCCCCTTTTCATTTCATAATGTCTTTTATTATAGTGATAAATTGTGATAATTTTGCGACAATGGTTTGAAGAAGTGTGAAATCGTGCGCGGGGCTTTGCCAAAAAACGCCGCGGAAACAGGAGCAGCTCCCGTTTCCGCGGCGTTTCGCGGGTTTATTCTGAATCAGAAGTCCATGTCGTTGGGGTAGGTATCATGCCGCACAAAGCCGCCGAGCTCGTCGGTAGTCGTCATGCCCATGGCCAGTGCCTTGCTGCGCATGGCGGCGTAAAATTCCGCGTAGGTCGCCTGCATGTACGGTTCCAAAAAGAAGCCGCCGATGCCGAAGGTGAACACGCAGAGCAGCAGCCAGCCAAAGAAGGACAGCTTGAGGATGAAGAAGTTCCACTTCTCGCCCTCCATCATCTCCTTGCTCAGTTCCATAGCGCGGGTGGCGGACATATAGGGGTTTTCGGCCAGCAGGTAGGGTACCAGCTCATAGCAATACTCCCAGTAAATGCCCGGCACAATGAGCAACAGGAAGCCCAGCGCGATTTTCAGGTCGGTAAGCAACTGCACCACGATGGGGTTGCCGTAGGGGCGGCGGAAGGTGCTGACGACGGTGGAGACGGGCGTCAGAGACTGGCGGCTCTCCATAAAATAGCGGCAGCGGCCGACGTTGAGCGGGTAGACGACAAACAGTGCCCAGCAAAGCGCGGCAATAGAGCCGATGAGCATACCGACGAAGATCGCCCCCAGCATACTGTCGGGGATACTGTTGACAATGTCATAGGCCGTCGTGTCGTCCGTAACAGTGCTGACAGCCTGATGCGCCGCACTGCCGCTGTTGGCCCCTGCCCCGCCCAGCCCTACAAAGCTGAGCACCAGACAGATCCAGAAGGAACGCCAGTAGCGTCCCCGCAGGGCCTGCTTGGCGTTGGTTTTTAAAAGTTCGCGTGTCCACATAGTGGGTCTCCTCCATAATTCATGCTTTAGGGATGGGCAAAGCTCCGATTTGTTCTCGAGGGCGTACAGCACATAGTTGTGTTCGGCTTGTCTTTCATCTATATACTGCATTTTGATTTTGCAAAACATGCGTTTTGCTCACGGTTGCATGCTTTTACTATATGCTTTTATTATAACAGCTTATGGCGCAAATGCAAGTTTTGGCGCGGCGCGTTTTGACGTTTTTGCGCAGTTTTTACTCATGTTCACAAAAATATAAAAAAGTTTGGCATTTTTTGCGGAAAACGCTTGACATTTCTTCTGCCAGCCGTTATAATAATACACGTCGTCAGGGCCACGGCCCACGGCGAAAAGAATATGCGGATGTGGCGGAACTGGCAGACGCGCTAGATTCAGGTTCTAGTTCCCTTAAAAGAGTGTGGGTTCAAATCCCTTCATCCGCACCAAAGAAAAAGACCTAAGAACGTTTGTTCTTGGGTCTTTTCTTTTTGATGTGCCGCGCTTTTTACCGCACTTCGATGCAAAAGATGCGGGGTGCTTAGGTCATTCCCCAACACCCCGCAAATATAATACCGCTTACTGCTCCGCGTACATCTTCACAAATGCGCCGGATTCACATGCCGCACCTGCGACAGCACGAACACCCAGTTTTTTCATGTTGTGGTCGTTGTCATCCCACATTCTGAGTTCCGGCTCTCGTGCGTAGTTCAGATGGACGGCAGCCCCCGCACCAAAGTAAATTACACCCGTGGGCAACTGGCTGTCAATGCGAATCGGGTAGCCAAGCGGTGCCTGTTCGGCAATGGCCTTGCTGGCATCGAACAAGGGGCGCTTGTTGTCATCTTTCAAGCCCAGCACCCAGCTAAAGAACGTCGGTGCGCTCATGTACCACTTTGCACGGTCAATATAGTCCTTGCCCAGCATTGCAGCCAATTTGATGAAATCGGCAAACGTAGGAGCGACCGCCTTTGCAATCTTTACCGCGCTGACATCATCGGCATATTCCAAAGATGCAGCAGCGTCAATGCAGATACCGTCCATCTTTTTGAGCATCGATGCAATCAGAGTGGCGTCAACGATGCTTTCCAGCGCTTCAACACTCAACTGCACACCAAGGTCAGAATAGCCGGTATTGTAGGCATATTCATCATGCTCAATAGACAGATAGCCGGGAACAAAGCCGTTTGTTGCGAGTTCTGCATTTTCAACATGCTTTTCGACATTCTGCAAGCTGGCAATGGGCAGCTTGAGGTTGCCAGCGTGTGCAATCGCCGTTTTGCTGGCATCCTCAAAGAATGCGCCGGGTGTAGTTTCGATAACATACTGGTCAATGACATTCTGCGGAATCACAGCGCTCATAGTGGAAGTAGTAGCGGCGGCGCGTTTTTCTACGACATCGGCAAAGAACGCACGCTTTTCGGTAGTATTTCTCATGGAAGTTCCTTTCATGTTTAACTTAAAATCTTCGTAAGGTGTGCCCGCACCGGCTACAATAGCAGCGACGATAGCGCGCCGATCCGCTTCGATACTGAAGAGTTTCCCCCTCAATTCATTGAAACGGCACTGCGCCGAACGGGCAGCCTCAAGGTTTCGGCTCTCAATGAATCCGTCCAGCTTAGACTTGATAATTGCCATTTCACGGAATACAGGTTCTCTTTTATCGCAACGTTGCTGGGCATAATATGGCGCGGTTTTGTTGAACGTTTTTATACGCTCAATATCTGCATCTGTTTTGAAATCGTCCGGGGTTGCATCGCACAGTACACTAAAATCGTCCATTCCGGCCCGAATCTCATTACAAACCGAGCGTGTTTCTGCCGTTAAGTATGCAGCTAAATCGGGCGCGGCCAGTTCTTCAAAACGCTTGCGGGCGTTTACCTGTGTTTGCTCATAGGCGGGAAAGCTCACAAGGGAAACATCATACAGCCTTGCAATGCTTTTCACGCGGCGTGTACGCGTTGCTTCGTCCCATTCCTCTGCCGCAACTTCAAAGCAAAAACTCATCTTGTCAATAAGGCCAGACTTTACATCTTCGTAGTAGCTGCGGGCCTCATCGGAGCCGCTCAGGTCTGCTTCAATCAGCAAACCGTGGTCATCGACAGAAAGCCGAAGCGATTGGTTTCGCGTCCGTGCAAGAACACGGCCCGCGTGGTCGTAACGAAGAATTACATCGGACATATCCGCGCCGTCCAGCGCGGCCCGGTCAATAATTTCTCCGTACTCGTAGCCGGTTTGCGGGTCTTTGTAAAGAACAGTCCGCTGTTCAAATACAACCGCATAGCCGGTTATAGTATTTTCTCCGCTCTCGCTGGCTTCCCAGTCAGCGGCGCGAAATTCAACATTATTTTTCAAACTATCACCACCATTTGTTGATATGCGCTCTCCAGTCCTCCCGGCTCAGGCGATGCACCCGCAAAGTCTGAGAGAAAGCGCTCATATTGTACAAACTCAGCACAGCTATTTACAAGGCCCTGCTAAGTCTGGACACCCCCTATAAAGTTCGTGCAGGGTAATTCCGAACAGCCACACCGGTCTACAGCACCCCAGCCCCATTTCGTTGACAGGGGGGCTGTCTGTTCATGCAAAAAGAAAAAACAGACGCAAAGAAACAACGTTCACGCTGTTTCCCTGCGCCTGTTCGGCTTACCTTTCGGCGGTACTCAAATAGTTCTATTCCATCATACCATAATCAACGGCCTGTAGCAACGGCCTTTTTCTGTGTGGTTAAATACCACACCTTGACCCCGCCGGGGCTGGCGCTGGTATGCTGCCGTGCATCCGGCACAGTCTGCATCAGTTCTGCACGGACACGCTCAAAGCTGGCAGCCTCTGCTGCTGTATATGTAATGCGTATCTTCAAAGTTATTCCTTCCTTTCGATGCTCATGCCATCCTCTTGCATGAGTTTATCATATACGGCAACGCGTTCGCTGACTGTATCGGCAAACATAGCAGCCGCCTGGTATATGCGTCCAGCTTGCCACACAGCGCATAAAGCACTTACTATTGCTTCATTGTGTCTGCAGCCTTTTATGCTGTGTTGGTACTCTGCCATGAATACCGCCTTGGCCTGGATAGTCTCCCACACATTAGGGCGAAAACGCTGCATCGGAAATCCTCTGCGTACTTTCATACTTCCACCCCCTCACTGTTCAGCTGGGCAATAGCTGCATTAAGCTGAATCTTCAAGCGCTCGTGTTCAATATGGGTCATAGTCTGTTGCCAAAGGTCAGCCAGATCAATGCGGGCTTCGATAGTTTCACCCTTGTGGACTGCTGACACAGTATAGCCGCCGCGCTCAAACTGCTGGGTGATATAGCCCGCCGGGCGCATGTCAAGACGGTTTAGGGCGCTGATTTTGCCGCCGTCCAGCACCACAGTCTGAGTGTATACCGTGCGCGGCTTCGGCTCCCGTTGGTCGATGTACTCCACCTTGTAGGCGGTTAGATTGATGGTCTTTTCAGTTTTCATTTGCTTTTTTCCTCCGTATCGGTTATACTGAGGGCGGTAAATCCGCGTGTGCAAAACGCTTTACCGCCTGCCGCTTTGGGTGTTGGTCGCACCTAAGGCGGCTTTTGTTTTCTTCAAAACAGCCCGCCGGGGCTGGCGTGTCCAATGTGGACACATTACAGGTATTGGGTAATATCATCGTCTGGGCCAATTTCCCGCGGATGGTCTGCTGTGTCTGAGCCATGAACGGCGGAAGTGTCCTTAAAGTCACCTTTGTAAGACCAAACACCATCCCAGCCGCGTTCAATGCTCTGTTCCAAAATGGCAATCATGTAACCGTGCGTATTTCTTACCCCGGCTTCTTTTGCAAGGCTCGTTACTTTCTTGCAAATCAATTCAGCCGCGCGCGGGGTCAAGGGCTTTTTGTTTGCAGCCCTCAAAGCGTTAAAGTCAGTAAGAGCCTTTTCTAGTTCTGTATCACTTCCTGCAAATGTTCTGAATATATCGGCTATAGTTTCTTGTGCTTGTTCCTGCCTTTTCCGTTTAGGCTTGACTTTTTCAGAATCAGCGGGAGAGGGCGGTAAAGCGGCGTTGTCCGCTTTACTCTCTCTTACCTTACCTATCCTATCCTTACCTAACCTATCCTGTGGCAACCATTCGGTTGCGGTTTGGGTGTCACTCTGGTTGCCATTTTGGTTGCCATCTAAAAGCATTTTTTCATGGGTAAATTTGGTAGGTGTGTAGCGGTCTTTGCGGATTTTGTTATTTTCTTTCCAGTCAATGATAACAAGAACACCCGTTTCAAATGCCTGTACAAAGCCTTTCATTGCTAACAGCCGTATATCATCGACTGAACAGCCGCATATAGCGGCAATACTTTTCGGTGCAGCTACAAAGCCGTCATCATCGGCCCGCATCCCCAAATGAAAATACAGCGCTTGGGTGCTGGACGGCATTTCAAGAAAGCGGTCTGTATCAACGACGGAAAGGCTAAACATTCTTCTATGCGCCATCAGCCCGCCGCCTTTTTATGGTCGAAAAAATACTTGTAGTATTCCTCTGGCGGGATGCTCAATGTTTGGGCGATTTTTTCAATCTGCCACGCATCAAAGGGCTGTGCGCCGGTCATGCGGGCCGTCATGGTGCTTGATGCCATACCGGCGGCGCGGGCAACCTCATTCTGTGACATTTCGCATTGGGCAAAACGCACACGCAAATTATAGAACGGTTTACACATGGTTTGATTCTCCTTTCAGCCTGCGCCTTTATACACGCGCACGGGCGTGAACTGTGTGTTATGTAAAAAATCGAATTTTCCCCGCAAAGATGGTGCTTATACTACGCGCGCGAGGAAAACGCATAACGGTCTGCTCTCATCCGCCCCGCCGGGACTGTGTAAGTCATCGGTAAGAGGCTTCGACTTCGTCGGCCAGTGCGGCGGCCTGGGCCTGTTCGGCGGGGCTTGCAACATTGCCCAGATGTTGTGCATAGAAACTCAGCGCGGCAACGATCAACTGCCGCTCGTGGTCGGTAGCATAAAGGACCATCAGACATACACCCCCTTTAACTTCTCGCTGAACTCCTGTTCAAGCCGGGCCTGTTCCGCCACGACTTGGCGCAGCTCGGTAATGCGGCTATCTGCCACACTTGCACGGATGCAGTCTGCAACGGCCTGTTGCAAGGCGGCGTTAAGGTTGTGGTAATACTTGGGGTTTTGCATTTCAACCCCTTTGCCAGGACGTTGCACCGGCTTGCCGACAATGTACTGCATTGAATCGGCAGTTAATGCAACTTCATCGGTTAAATAAATCATGTTGTATTCTCCTATTGCTTTCAAATTCATGGAATACCCTGTTTTTGGGGTGGTACGGCGCTTTTTCGTAGTGGGGGTATATCCGTATATTCCTAAACCCTGCACCCCCTTAAAATCATGGCTAGATTTCGGTATTGTCTAATTTTGCTTAACTCTCTTGGATGATGATTTCTTCCGGCTCACAGTTCAAAGCGCGAGCAATGCGTACAACCGTAACCGCTTTGCAACTGCCACGGCGGCGAACCGTATTGAAGTTTTGGTAAGTCATCTTCATGGCCCTTGCCAGGTCAGTGACGGTCATGCCCTGCTTTGCGGCCATGAGTTCAATTTTCTGGCTATTGATTTTCATAGTTGTTTTTACTCCTTTCCGATTCATTATGAATCCATTATAGCGTTTCATATTGAAGATGTCAATGCTTTTTGTGCGATTCATATTGAATAATTTTATTTTTGTGGTAAAATGATAGCACATAGAAAAGGGGGTGACATAATGAAAGAGTCTGAACATATTGTCAGAACGGTTGGAGATTGCATCAGAGATATGCGAAAATCGTCAGGAATGACACAAGCGGAACTTGCAAAAAAAGTCGGTCTTTCAACTATAACCATCCGACAGTACGAAAGTAATGCACGGGAACCGAGATTTACAACGCTTCAAAGTATTGCAACTGCATTAGAGTGCGAAGTATCTGTTTTGTTGCCTACGCCAAATGAAAACCCTATGTACTTTCGCAAAATCAGAGATAATCTCACAGAAGAGGAAATTTTAGATTTAAAAGACGTTGACAATCTAAGCAATCCAGAATATCAAAAAGAAAAAATTATTTTAAGACTGTTTCGAAAGTTAAATAGCAACGGGAAACAAACTGCTATTTGGCGCGTAGAGGAATTAACACAACTTCCGCAATACCAAGAAGTTTCCTCTGAAAGTATTCAGAACCAGATTGACCCTACTGGATCAGTGCAAAAATAACGCAGCGTGTCCACATTGGACACATCTCACTACCATTCCATTGCTCTGATACTATACCAACTTTTTCGCAGTAAACAAACTGCAAAGAAAAATAAAAGTTGGTATAGTATAGAAGCAACGAGAAATCAGCCGCCCGCCGGGCCGAAAACTCCATGCGGGTATCTGGCCGCTGTCACTTCCGTTTTTCTGCTTGCTTTATCACTATACCAATTTTTTCAAAAAGTTTTCCGCACAGAATGTAAACCTGGCGCAAAGTTTGTATAGTATACATGCAGCAAGACGAAGCACCGCGCCGATCAGTGCCGGGCCGTGCTGGTTATGCTGCATACAAAAGAAAAAACCGCCCACGGTTGCAGCCGTGAACGGTTTTGAATAGGATGCTCACCCCAAAAGAGGAGTAAAGCCCCCACGCAAGGCTATTATACCTCTTTTCAGGTGGGCTTGTCAAAGTGTACCTGTAAGGAGGTCTTATTTTATGGGTAAACGCACGAACACAGCCCGCTGGACGGGCAAGATGTGGCGCATTGACGTTCAGCATGACGGCAAGCGCAAGAGTTTTTACAGCAGCCGCCCAGGTCGGGCCGGACAGCGTGAAGCGAACGCTAAAGCGGATGCATGGTTAGATGACGGCATAGCCGCCAGAGCGCCCAAGGTGGCCGATGCAGGCAAGCTGTGGCTACATGAGGTAGAAGTCACGACCTGCACGACCAACTACCGCCCCACGGAAAGCCGCTGGCGCAACTGGATACTGCCCGCCATCGGCACACTAAGGGTAAACAAGTTGACAGACCAGGATTTGCAGGAAGTCATAAATAACGCATACACCGCCGGGCGGAGCCGCAAGGTGCTGAAACTGCTGGCCGCAGATATGCGGGCGTTCTGCAAATACTGCCGCAAAGCAAAGCTGTCCGCATACATTCCAGAGGATTTAAAAATCCCTGCCGGGGCGCGGTACAAAGGTAAGACCATCTTGCAGCCTGCTGACCTGGTAAAGTTGTTCAATGTAGACACGACAACCTACCGGGGCCAGACTGTGCAGGATGAATACATAAATGCCTACCGTTTCCAGGTCTTGACTGGCTTGCGCCCTGGTGAACTGCTAGGCTTGGACTGGGCAGACATCCACGGCAACACGGTCAACGTGTGCCGGTCAATCAACATCATCGGGGAAGAAACACGCGGCAAGAATGAAAATGCGGTTCGCTCGTTCCAGTTGTCCACGCTGGCCCGGCACGTCCTTGAGGAACAGCGGGAAGCCACCGGCGGCGTTGGCAGCGTGTTTCACATCCTCAACGAGCAGCAGTATTACCGCCGCTGGAAAGCATACTGCACCGCCAACGGCCTGACACAGTGTAGCCTATACGAACTGCGTCACACTTTTGTTTCTGTGGTTAAGACCCTGCCCGCCGGGGAAGTCAAAGACCTCGTAGGCCACAGCGAGGACATGGACACCTTTGGCGTATACTCCCACGCTCTGACCGGGGACGCTGAACATACTGCCCAGGCGGTCAACGGTGTGTTCCTGCAAGTCTTGAAGAACGCCTAACCTATACCGCACTTTTTACCGCACACTTGATTTTTACAGCGTCCTGCGACGCTCTCACAGCAGAGCGGACAACCGCAAGGACGCTTTTGTTATGCGGGTTTGCGAGTACAACTATACAACACAGCACCGCTGAATATTGGTTCAAATCCCTTCATCCGCACCAAAATCCTCGAACGTTTGTTCGGGGATTTTTTGTTTTAGTGATTTGTTTGGGATGACAAGCATCGTCCCCCGCACCGTAGGGGCGGATTCCGTATCCGCCCGCGGAGCCTTGCCATTATTGCAAACGTCCCGGGTCGATGACAAGCATTGACCCCTGCGGCGCTATAGACTTGTTGTCCTATGCAACTGCAAAATGTACGCGGTACAAATACACCTATCCCACACACAAAAACATTTTTTGCTATTTTTTTCCCGCGTTACACCGACCAAAAGCGACTGTTTTTGATGGTGCTACAGCTGTACTTCTCTTGCAATCTGCACGGGATGCGCTATAATGTGGATTGTCACGCGAGCCGCCTGTGCGGGCGGCTGCAAACGGCGCGCACACCCTGCAAAACGTGCCCGACTATTATAATAAGGAAGAAGAGCTTCACATGAATCAATTCACCAAGTCGGTCAAGTCGCTGGCCGCCAAGTACAACGAGACCAGCTTGATCCTGCGTATTGCCATCGGTCTGCTTATCGGTGCGGCGCTGGCACTGATCTGCCCCGGTGCCGTATGGCTGGAAGAATTCGGCAGCCTGTTTGTCGGCGCGTTGAAGGGCATTGCCCCGGTGCTGGTTTTCGTCATCGTTGCCAGTGCGCTGGCACAGGGTTCATCCAAGCTGGACCGCCGCTTCGGCACCGTTGTCTGGCTGTATATGCTGACGACCTTTGTGGCCGCGGCGCTGAGCGTGGTGACCAGCAAGCTGTTCCCGCAGACGCTGGTTCTGGCCGAGGCCGCCACGGCGGACGTTGTGCCGCAGGGGCTGGGTGACGTCATGCACACGCTGCTGGCCAACATTGTTTCCAACCCGGTGGCGTCGATCATGAACGGCAACTACATCGGCATCCTTAAAATGGAGTACAGTTTATAGTAGTGTATAGCGTGTATCAAGTTATAATTATGA
>ERZ772882.187-NODE-187-length-89181-cov-7.887609_pt1 | contig 89181 bp, 70 predicted proteins | sample MGYA00580576_ERZ772882 | MGnify/ENA primary metagenome ERZ772882 (study PRJEB29015, sample SAMEA2737658) | human gut metagenome | biome: human gut; feature: human-associated habitat; material: faeces | place: China | collected 2012 ... | reverse complement strand
AATCAAAGCCGCCGTTTCTTTTTATCTTCTAATGAAATGACGCGGTATCACTGTTAAAAGCGGCGGCTAAAGGAGGTAGCCGCCATGAAGCACATACCCTATCGACAAAATCCGACGGTCATTGACTTATCAAAAAAAGCCCGACCACCGCCGGGAACCTCTCCACCCTTGAATATGAACTGTCTAATCATCTGAATACCGCTTACAATACCCACGCGCCTGTCCGGGCTTTTCGGGCAGGCGTATTTTGCTGCTCAAAAAATTTTTTGAAAAAAATCCGAAAATCTTCGGCGTTTTTTTCAAAAGGCAGTATTGCCCCGCGAAAAGGGGGACACCACCAACCTTTCATTCGAGAAAGGAGGTGATAATGTGGAACCTAATCGCAGGGAATTTCAGAAACAATGTGCTTTTCAAAGATACTGTAACACGGTATTGCACAATGAAGCGTGTGACGCTCATAAAGAGCTTCAGAAGCACAAGGAAAAGGAAGTAACCTTTTCCGACATGACCTTAGAAGAAGCGCGGCAGCTTCATTCCTTTGACGAGTATTTCAAAAAGGAAGATGATGAACCGAGCTACGAAATGGGCGGGAAGAAAATCACGCTGAAACTGCTTCTTGAAGCAATCCGTACTTTGCCGGAAGAAAAGCGCAAGGCTATACTGCTGTACTACTTTGAGGGAATGAATGACACAAAGATTGCAAAGTTATTCAATACGTCAAGAAGCACAATACAGTATCGCCGGACAAGCTCTTTTGAACTGTTAAGAAAATATCTGGAGGAAAATGCTGATGAATGGGACGAATGGTAATCAGTCCGGTTTTGATGAGGCACATCGCGGACATTATGGATTGGTGCCCAGAATACAAACCCGCACACGGGAAGATGGCGAGGTGGAGACAAGAACAGTAACAGGCTCAGCCAAGATCATTCGTGATAATCTGCCTCATGCCACGTTTATTGGTTTTACCGGTACGCCAATATCCTCCAGAGATCGCAGCACACGGGAAGTGTTCGGCAATTATATCGATATATACGATATGACTCAGGCGGTCGAGGATGGAGCAACCCGCCCGGTATATTATGAAAGCCGTGTTGTCCATTTGAATCTTGATGCTGAGATTCTCAAGCGCATAGATGCCGAGTACGATCTGATGGCACAAAACGCCGAGCCCTACGCCATCGAAAAAAGCAAGAAAGAACTTGGCAAGATGGAAGCCATCCTCGGCGCTGATCAAACACTGAACTCATTGGTTGATGATATTCTTGAACATTATGAAGGAAGTCGGGCTTTTTTGCTGACAGGCAAAGCCATGATAGTGGCCTATACACGTTCCATTGCCATGGAGATTTACCACAAGATACTGGAACGGCGTCCTGGCTGGACGGAAAAGGTGGCAATCGTCATGACGCAGGGCAACAATGACCCGGAAGAATGGAGGAAAGTCATTGGAAATCAGGCCCACAAGGAACATATGGCACGCCTCTTCAAAGATAATGCCTCGTCCCTGAAAATTGCCATTGTCGTTGATATGTGGCTCACGGGGTTTGACGTGCCGTCCCTTGCCACCATGTATGTCTACAAGCCCATGTCCGGGCATAACCTGATGCAGGCTATTGCCCGTGTAAACCGTGTGTTCGGCGACAAGGAAGGCGGGCTGGTGGTGGATTATGTGGGGATCGCATCGGCACTCAAACAGGCCATGCACGACTATACCGGACGAGACCAGAAAAACTACGGTGATACGGACATCAGCAAAGCGGCTCTGCCCAAATTTCAGGAAAAGCTGTCCATTTGCCGTGATTTTCTGCATGGTTTTGACTATGGGGCGTTCCTGCACGGCAATGATCTGGATCGGGCGAAAAGCATCAGCGGCGCGGCCAACTTTCTGCTGGCAAAAAGCACTGCCGATCATCAAGCTAGGGCTGATGACAAAGACACCAAGGAAAAATTCATCAAGGAAGCCTTGCTGCTGCGGCAAGCTCTCTCTTTATGCGCGAGTTTGGTAAATGAGCTTACCCGCCTTGAAGCCGCTTTCTTTGAAGCCGTGCGCACTGTGCTGGTGCGTCTTGCCAGTGGAGGAACAGAGCAGAAGTTATCCCTTGATAAAATAAATACCCGTATTAATGAGTTGCTGAAACAGAGTATCAAAAGCGATGGAGTCATCAATCTTTTTTCGGATATACAAAAAGGATTTTCGCTTTTTGATCCAAAATTTCTTGAAGAAATAGCCAGTATGAAAGAAAAAAATCTGGCTATAGAAATACTGAAAAAACTGATTGCTGAGCAGGTTTCGGTATATCGAAGAACAAATGTTGTCAGATCGGAAAAATTTTCTGAAATCATTCAGCGAGCTATGAATCAGTACCTCAACGGTATGCTTACCAATGAAGAAGTAATTCAGGAACTCTTGAAACTTGCTGATGATATTACCGCTGGAAATGAAGAAGGTGAATCTCTCGGTCTTACGACAGAAGAACTGGCCTTTTATGATGCCTTGACAAAGCCTCAGGCTATCAAAGATTTTTATCAGCATGAAGAGTTGAAGTCACTTACCAAAGAATTGACTGAACTATTGAGGAAAAATCGTACTATCGACTGGCAGAAGAAACAAAGCGCACGCGCCGGTATGAGGATACTTGTGAAGCGTCTTCTCAGACGTTACAAATATCCTCCTGAGGGTATGGAGGATGCTATCCAAACTGTGATGAAACAATGTGAATTATGGGTAGATAATCAATAGTAGTATAGGATATTACGATGGAAAACAATTTTTGCGACATTTCTGTAGATGATTTTGTGGAACTTTTTCGTAATGCTCAGGTAATGCACAGTACGAAAGTGAAGATTTTAAAAACACATTTTCAATGCACAGAACATACCGCGACAGCAAGACAATTATCTGAACTTCTTGGATATAAAAATTTTAATGCTGTTAATTTACAATATGGTCTATTTGTAAAATCTTTAGCTCTAGAATTTGGGATTTCAAAAAATCAACAGAATTTTGATTGGCTTTTCTTTCTTATGGATTTTATTCATCAACCAAATGAAGAATGTAAGTTAAGGCTCAGAGAGAATACTGTTCAGGCATTAAGAAAAATTGGTTGGTGAAAAACAACATGTTCGTAGTGTTATATGGAATTATGAACATGACTAGCAGTAAAAATAAAGGAGCTTTAGAATATATAGGTATAGATATACTATTTCAATATGTTATTAAATAAACAAACATGCTGCATCCTGTAAAAATAAGTAATAGTGCCGAGATTCCTTGTTTCCATATCCCCTTTTTTTCTTCGACGAAGCTCTTTGCGCTCAAAACGCCGCAAAATAACCCTGCCGCGAGACACAGCCCGCTGATGAGCCAGCCTGAGGGCATGTGCAGAATTGCCACCAGAGGAATATTCCTGCCGGTGTCGATACGGAAGCCCGCCCAGAGCATCAGGCTCCCGTAGGCCAGCAGGCAAATCAGGGCCAGCAGCCACATCGGCACCAACTTGCCGTATTGAATCTTTGAGGCAAGGTTCCGTGCTTCCTCCACCACGCTGTCGGTGAGTCGGGCTTGGGCTGTGGCAGTTTCCTTTTCGGCGGCAGCGGCCATGCCGTCCATGATGGCTCTGGAAGCTCCGGCGATTTTGTCCGGCAGGGCTTCATAGTAGACGCGTTGATATTCCATCGCGGCCAACAGCGGCCAGAGCGCGTCATCCTCCCGGAGATTCAAGCTGTTGCCGATTTCGCGCAGACGGGCCGCTTCCGCTTCGGACAATTCCCTGCCGCACGCCTTGCCGAGATCAATCACACTATCCATGCTCATGACGCTTCCCCCATGACGGAATCAAACATTTTCGCGCACACTCCCCGCCAGCGTTGCAGTTCCGCCCGTGTGCCGAAGGGCATTTCAGGATGGGCTGCACGGATGGACATGCGTCTGGAATACAGCCAGTCGGCCACGCGGTTGCCGACAGCCGGAAAGTCCAGCGTCATGCCGTTCTTCTCAACCGCTTCCCGTGCCTTGGAAGAGTTATACATATCAAAACGCCGCGCTTCACCGAAATACAGATTCCGACAGACATGGAGGGGGACATCCGTGAATACTTCCTGAAAGGAATGCAAAAGCTCTATGGAATCGCGGTGCCGGTTGATTATCCAGAAAACAACCAACTCGCGCCGCATCTCTCGCAGGGCTGCCTTCATGATGTCGCCGTAGCTGTCCGTGCTGGTCTTGGTGCGGGCGGCGGCATTGATGACCACGGCATGGTCAGGGTAGTTCTGTACAGTGTCCAAGAGATCCGCCCAGCCGTCGGCGTCGTCCAGACTGTTCAGACGGCAGAGCAGATTCGGCAGGGCAAGGTCTTTATGCGCCTTGAACACGTCCGGGTTGTCGGTATCGGTATCCACAAGCAGGATATTCGCGTTTCTGTTGAGCAGATAGTCCACGAGGGCGAAGGAAAAGAGGCTCTTGCCGACGCCGCCCTTGCTGCCGCCGACATAGAATACACTGTTCTGAATGTTCATGATCAAAGCTCCGAATCGGGTTTGTCTGGCGTGTAGAAGTCCGGGATTTCCTCCTGCGATTGAGGCGCTGCGGGAGGAGCCGCGACGGGTTTCACGGTTTCAGGCCGGGGCTTCGGCTCACGTTTTCGCGGAGCCGCCTTCGCGGGGAGCACCTTTGCCCGGATAACGGGCGCAGGAATAACCACGTTGCCCTCGGCCATGATTGCCGCCACTTCCTTCACCGTGTATCCCTTCTCAAATGCTTTCAGGATATTGGCGTTGAGCAGTTCGGCGGCTTCCTCCCGCGTTTTGCCGAGATTTTTGTCCGGCAGATCATCGAGGATTTTCCGCATGGCATTGATGTCTTTCACCGGAATACGCTTGAATTTTCCCATGCGTTTCCCCCTATCTCATTCGCCTGCGCGGTCGGTTCTGCCGTTCCCGTGCTATGCGCCGTTTTTCAAGGTCGCCAACAAGGTCTGCAAGCTGCTGTACACTTCGCTGACATCGTTGAACAATCGCTTCAAGGTGCGAAGTTCCGTCTGAATCAGCATCTGCCTGTCCTCCAGTACGTCGATCCTCGTGCCGAAGGCCGTCAGCCGGGCGTTGCAGTTCTCCTCCATCCGTTTTAGGCTCTGCGTCAGCATCCGTTCTGTTTCGGTCATGAAAGGTATCCTCCTGAATCCGGGGCAAAAGAAGAGCTTCCTCGTCAGGGAGCTGTTTCCATTTTGCCGGATAGCGTTTGATGTTGCAGGCCGCGCGCTTTTCAATGACGCGTTCAAAATCCTGTTGCAGACAGGCGACCATACGCCTCGCCGTTCCAGTCTTTTTTTCTTCGGGTTCTTCTTCCTGAGCGACTTTGGGTGTCCAGCCTCTGGCGTAAAAACCTCCCCGGAAGCGCATCTTCATGCCGCTGTTCGGGGCAATGACGCTGATGTAGTCCCTGCCTTCGCGGTTGATGCTCAGCCCTTGTTCCTTCAGAGCGCTCAGAATATCTTCCCGGTTCCGGACAAGTCCCCGCGTCACTTTTTCCTTGAGGAAAGCATGGATAACCTCTTTGGCCCGGTCGCGGTCGCTTTCCCTGATTTCCTTGCCCCATCTCGCCATTCGCGCCTTGAACAGGTCGGCCTTTTTCGGAAGCTCATCCCGCGCCCGTGCCGGGTCGTCGGGACGCGCCCAGCCTTCGCGCCAGTTGAACAGGTCGCGGAACACATCAAAGTCTTTTTGCCAGCCGGGAGGGCAGGCGTTGAAATCCTTGCCGCTGGAAAGTTCCAGGCGCGGAATGAGGAAATGCAGCTCGTGATGTCCGGCATGGGTATGCCGCACCCAGAGGATATTGCGCTGATCTGCGTCCAGCCCGGCGAATGCCACGCGCTCAAAGGCGTTCATGACTTCCTCTTCCAGCTCTTCGCTTATCTTTTCCTCCGGGTGCCACGACAGAACGCCGGATGTGAATTTCCATCGTCGTTCTATGCTGTCGATGAGCGCGCGTGTCATGGCAGGGTCGCCGCGCAACACCTGAGGCGGGGCTGTGTCTCTCCCCTGATAATCCGGGCGTACAAGATAGCGGCTGGGCTTGTCGCCTTCTCCCGTGCCGTGCGGAAAGACCTTCATCAGCATGGCTCGGCCTCCGGTTCATTTTCCGTTGAAGCACATGATGCGAACCCGGCAATACGCCGTTCGATGCTCGCCAGCGCCGTCAATACCTCCACGGCTTCCGCCGCCCGTTTGTATGTGTTGGCCCATCTCGCAAGCTGGTTGAGATTCGCGCCGATGCGGGCCAGTTCACGCAGCCGCCGTTTCTCTTCCGGCGTTTTCCGCAGGCGGATGCCAAGGCAGGTCTGGCGGATGTAGTCCGACATGCTCATGCCGTGCAGTCCCGCGTTGAAACGGAGAATATCGCGCTCCTCCGGGAATACGCGCACGACGACAGAGGCAGTGCGAACGGGCTTGACGCGCTTCACCGCTTTCCCTGCCTTTGGGCTTTCCGGGGTTCAAAGGGGCATGGCCCCTTGCCAGCCGTGAGGCTATACGCGCAGCGTATAGACGAAACGTAGGCTGGCCCTCGGAGACAATGCCGGACGAATGAACAGGCATCCGCGCAAAAACGAGGACGCATGATGCGGGCATCGGGAATGCGGTGGATGCGTATCGGCTGTGGAGCGGAGTTGTATCCGGCGTGGCGCTGGTGGGTATACTGACGGCTCCAGATAAACATCCGGCACATGAGGAGACGGTATGCGGCGAACGACTGTACGCCATGCACAAACCACTCGATCAGTATCTGACTCACATTATGGTCAGCATGACGCGCATGATGGCGTGGCCATCTGAACGCCGGGCGGGCGGTTACAGCGTATGTATGGGGAGAACTCTGCGGAGCGCAAGCCGGGGCGGCCTTGCAAGTATTGTTATCCCCGCATGTCGGTATGCGGGAAAAACGTGATAAGCGAGAACAAGTTTCTTGTATTGTTGCCTTTGTGCTTCTGGCCTGCGAACTTCCTTTGACAGAGCCCCCGCCGGAGGCTTCCTCGTCCGTCGCCCGCAAGCATCCATAGCCGGAAAGCAAGGTCATCCGGTCAAGGCCCGCGAAGCGGCCCGACAGGGCATGGCCTTGACCGAATGACCGCTTCCGGCACCCGTGTGGGTGTGACGGACGAAGAGCCGGGGAAGAAACGAGGTTCATTTTTCCTCCGGTTCGGCAGTGAGCTTTTCCAGAAGAGCGGCAATATCCGCTGCCCTCCACGCCGTTGTGCGCGGGCCGAGTTTGACGGGTTTCGGATAGCGGCCACTTTTGCAGCCCGCCCACCACGCGCTGCGGCTGACGGGAATGAGCGCGAGTACCTGCGGCAGACGGAGCAGAGCGTTATTGGTGATATTTTGCATGGGGTTCCTCCTGTCTGGTTATGTTCGGCACAGTATATCATGGGTTTTCCCGCTCTTTTTCTTTTAAGGTTCCCGCATACAGCGGGATAAATCCAATATTGTCCTGTGAGATGCCGCTTGTTTTCAAAAAAAATTCAAAATACCACTTGACATGTTTTTGTGTTTAGAGATGTGTATCTGTAACTTATTGAAATTATATAACTATAATAATATATAAAAATAATTTTTTCATTGGATTATATTGGACGTATTTGTCTTTTGCTGGTTCCAGAAACCGCTACTGCATTTCATTGTCCTTCTGTGCCTCTTCGCGCAAGCCGTCGAGATAGTCAGACCATGCCTGCATCATGCGGTGTCGCTGGGGAAGATATTGGGCATGGTTATAGGCGATACGGGAAGTGTCCTTTTCCTTGTGGGCCAGTTGGCGTTCTATCCAGTCAGGGTCAAAGCCCTGTTCATTGAGCAGGGTTGAGGCCATAGACCGAAAGCCATGAATGCACATTTCCTCCTTGCCGTACCCCATAGTGCGCAATGCCTGTAAGGGAGTGGAGTAGTGGATAGGCTTCCTCACACTGTTTCTTGAGGGAAAAAGGTATGTTCCACCTCCGGTGACGGCGTGAAGCTCCTTGAGAATGGCAACGGCTTGTGATGACAGCGGAACAATGTGCGGCTTTCGCATTTTCATGCGTTCGGCCGGTATGTGCCATTCCCGAGTGTCCAGATTGAACTCGCGCCATTCGGCGCGGGCAAGCTCGGCGGAACGGACAAAGAGCAGGGGAAAAAGGCGCAGCGCGCATTTGACCTGAAAATGTCCATGATAGTTGTCCAGTCTGTTCAGAAGCACACCGATTTTTTCAGCGGAAACGATGGTGGCCCTGTGCCTGCCCTGATGCGGGCGTATGGCTCCGCGAAGATCGGCGGCAATGTTGCGCGTCACTCTGCCTGTGGCAACGGCGTAGCGGAAAACCATGCCGCAATACTGGATGATTCTGTGGGCGATAAGCTCCTTTCCTTTTCTTTCAAGCGGTTTGAGTATCAGCAGCAGGTCTTGCGCCGTGACCTCGGCAATGGGCTTCCGTTTCAAGGCGGGGAAAAGATAGTGTTTGAATGTGTACAGTTTTCTCCCTCTATCTTTTGGGGAATTGTGGACTGTCTGCGTATCGTGCCATTCGAGGACAACATGCTCGAAGGTATTGGCTTCCGCGAGGAGAGCGGCGTTTTTCATCTCCTTCTTGCGTTTGCCCGGATCAATGCCGTCGGCAAGCAGCTTTTTTGCCTCATTCCGTTTTGTCCGGGCATCCTTTAAGGAGACAATCGGATATTCCCCGAAACTGAGCAGTTTTTCCTTGTCGTTGAAGCGGTATGCCATGCGCCAGAGTTTTGAGCCGGTCTTTGCGACATAAAGGTACAAGCCGCCGCCGTCCGCGTATTTTTTCGCTTTTTCAGCGGGCTTCAGATTTCTGATTTGCGTATCAGTCAGCATGATATACCTCCCTGACTGGATGTATCCTGCGAAGCCTTGTCCCGCAGGAGAAAAAGATACCTAGCCCATTCCCGCATCATGATTTTTCTTTCCGTCAGATGCTGCCACGGGTCAAAACGTGTGCGACCGGAGTGCGCCAACTGCATGTCGATGATGTTCTGCTCGTACCCAAGGTCGGACAGCAGTTTGGCGGCAAGGGAGCGAATTCCGTCAAAGGACAGTTTTACGCCATCATATCCGCGCCTGCGCAGGGAAACGGTGATGGTGGAGATGTCGATGGGGTGTTCAGGAGAACGGACGCCGGGAAACAGTAGGGGTCCGTGCCCAGAGTATTCCTTCAGTTCCCTGAGAATTTTGACTGCCTGCGGTGCAAGAGGCACAACATGCTCATGCTTCGCCGCCATGCGTTGTGCGGGGATAATCCAGAGCCTGCGGGAGAAATCAAATTCGTTCCATGCCGCACAGCGTAATTCACCGGAACGGACGAACAGCAGGGGAACCAGCCGCAGGGCACATGTGACGGGAAAATAGCCGTCATGCCGCTCAAGGTTCAGCATAATCTGGCCGAGTTTCCCGGCATCGAGTGCGGCGGCTCTGTGGCCTGTCTGTCTGGAACGCAACGACGCGGGCAGTTTTTCCGTGGCGTCCCGTGCGGCCTTGCCGGTGGCGACGGCATAGCGGCATATCTGGCCGCACACATCCGTCAGCCTGCGGCCCCCGCGCAATTTCCCGGATTGCCGCAACGGTTCGATGGCGCTCATAATGTCCTCGGCGGTAACGTCTGTCATGGCCTTGCCGCCGAAGACGGGAAAGAAATATTCCGTCATCCCTCGCATCATGAAGGAGCGATAGCGGTTTTTACAGTGAAGGGTTTCCCGCTCGTACCATTCCATAGCCACGGATTGGAATGTAGCGTTGGAGGAGGATGCCCGCGCGGCCTTCCTGTGTTCCGCCGGGTCAACGCCGTCCTTGAGCAGGGCCTTGGCTTCATCCCGGCGTTGCCGTGCGGCGCGGAGCGATAGCTGGGGATATTCACCGAAGGAAAGGAGCTTGGCCTTTCGCTCAAAACGGTACGCCAGCCGCCAGAGTTTTTTGCCGCTGGCCGGAATAAACAGAAACAGCCCACCTCCGTCCGCATACTTTTTCGGTTTGTCGGCGGCTTTCAAGCCTTGAATAATGTGGTCATCCAGCATAAGTTTCTCCGTGTCAGGGGTGCCCGTAAATCCTCATGAATCCTATGGAATCCGATACCCACAAATAAAAATATTTATAGTATTCTCAAATAATTATGTGAGGATATCTCAATATTCAAATTTGTATGGATACCCTGAATAATACCCGGAAAACAGCGGGATGCAAGGCACTTTCCCTGGACTTCTCTGGATGAATGATTTTAGATAATATATTGAAATATAAAATATTATGAGTCTGAATAAGTCTATTTGGACATGAAATGAGAGTTTGTAGTTCACCCCGGTGGCATCAAGTTCCCAGCCGTTGGTAATCTGGCCGAACGTGGATGCCCAGGCATCAAAATGCTCGATGCCCTTGGCCTGCAATTCCTCATACTGCATATAGCGCTGGAGCGTGTAAACTTCGGCTATCGTGTTCGATATGGGCGTGCCGGTCAGGAAGTAAACGCCGCGCCCTTCATTCCTGCGTTGCAGATAGCGGCACTTGATGAACAGATCGAGGGCCTTGGCAGAGCCGGTGATATTACCCAGACCGGAAACATTCATGGTCGTTTGATAGGCAAGATTCTTGAATTCGTGGCTTTCATCCACAAAGAGCGCGTCAACGCCCAGATCGGCAAAATCAACGGACGTATCTTTCCTGCCCGTCCCGGCCAGAAGAAGCTTATAGCGAGCCTCCATCTTTTCCCGCTGTTTCTCAAGCTGCTTGATCGTCGCCCGTCCACCTTCGGCTTCTTTGACGGCCCCGATGGCGTCCACGACAGCGTCAATCTGCTCCTTCAGAATTTCCTGCTGAATGTCACGGGGCATGTCGATCTTGCGGAAGGAACTGTGCGCGACTATAACGGCATCCCAGTCTCCCGTCGCAATGCGGGAAAACAAGCGTTCCCGATTCTGCTTGGTGAAGTCCGTCTTGTCTGCCACAAGAATATGCGCATCGGGATAGAGCTTGTAGAACTCATCCCGCCACTGATGCAGCAGATGGTTGGGGACAACGACCATCGGCTTGGAGACAAAGCCCATGCGCCTGGATTCCATGATGGTGGCAATGCAGGCCATTGTCTTGCCCGCGCCGACAACATGATCGTAAAGGGCGGTTCCTTCCTGAATGGCCCTCCAGACAACGTCTTTTTGGTGCGGACGGAGCTTCACTTCTGAGGATGCTCCGACCAGCTCAAGATGAGAGCCGTCATAGCGGGGCGGCACATGCGTATTGAACCGATCATTATACAATCTGGCCAGACGCACTCTCCGGTCGTCATCCGTCCAGATCCAGTCCACAAAGGCCTGCCGGATTTCATCGGCCTTTTGTATGGCAGCCGCCGTCAGCTCCTGATCCAGCTCCATAATCGGCCTGCCTTGTTCATCCCTTTGGCCGGTGTCCTTCTCCACCTTGATGGGCTTGTTCATGAGCAGGGCTTCGATAATCCTGTTTGCCGGATATTCGGGAATGCCCCAGACGCTGGTATTCAAGGCCCCGTCGGTAATGCCCACATGCGCATTCCACCTGCCGAGCGTCGGCAGATATTCCACGCGCTGAAAACCGTGCCCGCCATGCAGATGCTCAATGAATGCGTGCACCACGTCAGGCGGCAGCCAAGTTGAACCAAGTTTTACCCCGATATCCACGGCTTCGATGTCGGGGGGCTGCGCAGCTGTCAGGGCTTCCACATTGCTCAGAAAACGGCTATCCGTTCTGGCGGCTTCCTGTGCCAGCCGCAACTTTTCCCGGACATTGCCGGTCAGATACTTGTCGCGTATCTCCCAGAGTTCCGTCCCTGGATTGAGAAAAATCAACCCCTGCCCCTGCAGCTCCTGCCGCACAGTGTCGGCAGGCTTCCCAAGGAGCTGCTCCATGCGGGCAAAGTCCACCTTGCCGCTTTCCCTCAAGGCAATAAGCAGCGCATCCTTGGGACTGTCGGCAGTCTGCGCTGTTTCCGCCGGTTTAAGAACGCGCTGCCGGAAGATGGCCGTCTTTCGTGCGGAAGCCGGTCTGGCGGCCCTGCCGGTCTTGCGGGCCATATCCGGGGAAATGCCCTTGTCATACTCCATTTCCAGAGATTCCAGCAGGGCATGTTCCGGGTCTTCCCGCATAAGACTTCTGTTTGTTTGGGAATTGAGATGGCCGTATTTTCTGACAAAGGTGTCATACTGCGTATTGAGTCTCTGTCGCAGCGAGGCCATGCGCCCTTCATCGCCGCTCCCCTTTTCCTCATTGAGCAGCTCGCGCACGCTGTCCCTGATTTGAATCATGGAAATCAGACGTTGCCGGGCAGCCTCGCTCTTTGTGGAAACAGGTTCATAGCCGCCGTCGCCAAAGTTGCCGGAGGTCTTGAAAACGATTTTTCTGCTTCGGGGTTCGAGGCAGAATGCCCCCATTTTCAGCGCCTGGAAGTAGGCGGAGTCAATAAACTCCCGGTTCAGCGTCCGTGAGGCGGGCGCGTTTTCCTGCTGTTGCTCTCGCGGCCTGAACTGTGCCGCAGGCAGGATCGCAAGGCGGGACTCGATCTCCTGTCCCAAATCCGTAGCGGGACTGTCTTCGACGCAGTTCAGCGCATCGGCAAACATCCCCCCGGAGTAGACCATTCTCCCGATAATCTGCTCCGGGTGTGCGGCAAAAAAGCTGTTGACGACAGCAGGCCGCCTGATGCCCTGCTTGAGGTCGTCAACCTCAATTTCTGACGTGGTAATCCAGTCCCGGCTGCGCTTGTTTTCGCCGTTGTGCTTCTGGAAAAAGACAATATCCGTCGTAACGTCCGTCAGAGCATTCTGACGGAATGCCGTCTCCGGCAGGCGCACAGCCCCCAGAAAATCAGCCTGATCGGCAATATACTCACGAGCGGATGAGTCTGCCGCATCCATGAAATAGCGGCTGACGACAAATGCCGCTATGCCGCCCTCACGGAGCAGCCGCATGGACTTGGCAAGGAAGTAATTATGAATGGAAAATTTTTTCAGTTCCGGGAAATCCGGATCATACAGGGACTGCTGGCCAAAGGGCGGATTCCCTATGATGAGATCAAAGCCTGCAGCCCGTATGCTGGTATTCTGAAAGGCATTATTGAGGTGGTGCGCTTGCGGATACAAATATTTTGCGATAGCCGCCGTTGTGGGATCAAGCTCCACGGCCAGAAAACGCGCATTGAACTCTTCCGGGCAAAGGCCGATAAAATTACCGATGCCCGCCGACGGTTCAAGGACATTCAGTTTTTTCCCGGAGCCGACGCCCAGCCGGGAAAGTCCCTGATACATGGCCCGGATGACGGTTTCCGAAGTGTAATGCGCATCCTGGGTGGAACGGCGGGCGGCAGCATAATCACCCGGAGAAAGAATCCCTTGCAGCTCCCGATATTCTGCCGCCCACTGTTCATTCTTCGCATCAAAGACCTGCGGCAGGCCACCCCAGCCGACAAAGTGTACCAGCGTCTTCTTCTCTTCCGGGGTGGCCAGTTTTACGCCGCCAGCCTGTAGCTGTTGCAACAGGCGAATGGCGGCCACATTGTCCGCGTATTTGCTTTTTGCGCCGCCGACGCCGAGACGGTCTTCCGACGTTATGCGGTAGTTGGCAGGTTCAGTTCCACCCCGCAGCTCTCCAGAATTTCCCAATCCGACATCCCCCGCAGGCTCGCCTGCTGGGCTGTCTCGCTGCACAGCACTCTGTGCTCCCTGTTCCTCTGCTGATCCAGCCGCACGATCAAGGCCAGTTCTCCTTCCGCTTCCAGCTCCTTCAGCTCGTCCGGGCAGTTCAGCGCCCAGCGATCCAGAATCAAATAGGCTGAATTGGTGAATCCCCACATCTTGATTTCGCTGATTGTTTCCGGCTTGAGTACGGTTCTTGCGATGTCCAGCGGGTTTGTCGGCTTGTCCAGCATGTTGTCGCTCCAAAGAAGGGGAATGTTGTTGTCTGAAGGCTGCAATTTCCTGAATCGTCAGGAAGTTATGGTTATTTTGCAGGAACAGTTCTTCCGGTGTGCTGCCGTCTCCGTCAACGGTCTGCATGAATTCGGGATTACGGCTGTACATCCGTACCCCGTTTTCCATTTCATATACCGTCTCTCCGCGTCCGTTAAGGCCAAGCGGTCTCATCGTTTTCGGAGAATCGCCGAGCAGCTCGAACCAGCCCATGGAAGGCCTGGTCTGCCTGTCTTCCTGAGTGTTCTGTTGTTCTGATGCGGGGATGACGCTTGCAGGCTGCTGTCCATCCCTTGGAGAAGACGCTGACTGCGCCTCTTCCCGCATGTCATCCTGAATATTTTCTTTTCGTATCTGCTCAATATGATGCACCATCGCATCGAACAGAGACATCTGGCGGGAATCATGGGTCTGCTTGCGTCGTCTGGCCATCACTTTCGTCCCTCAAGGCGCAGGAAGCGAAAGCGCGTGACGCGGCCTGTCGATTCCTATTCGCTGGAATTCTGTCTGGGCGCGACTGTCAGCTTTGCGGCATTTTCCACAACAATGCGCCCGTTTTCTTCATAAAAAATGACTTTATCCCCTTCCTGCACCTCAAGTTTTTTCCTGATGGCCAGGGGCAGGGTTATCTGTCCACGAGACGTTACCTTGGCAATTTCCATGACCTTTTCTCCCTGAATCTTACTTAAAAGATTTCCATTGAAAGTAAGATTTACAGAGAGAAAAGGCATGTGTCAACGGGAAGGGTCACATCAGGGCTTCATGCAGCAGACCATGCGTAATCATCTCAACGATACGCTCCCCGGCTTCCGCATCCCCGGAACGCGCCCTGTCGGCAAGATCCAGAGCATGGCGAAGCTGCGCAGCAGTAAAATCGCAGGCAGGGAAACGGATTCCCTGCAGCACATAGGTAGGCGTCGAAGTGATGCGGGAACGGGCGGCAAACATATCCGCGCTTACCAGCGTGGACGCCTTGCGCAGGGCGTCTCCAAAGGATTCTGGCGCAATGGCCGCTTCCTGCAGCGCCGCTTGAAGGATGCCTTCATAGGGGGCGGGAATCCCCAGTTCCGTTCTGGGAACAACAGCATCCCAGAACCGATGCGCGGCATTGACTGAAAAGCTGTGCAAGGCCTCATAGCAGAGCGCCTTTTTCAGGGATTCTCCATAGGCCTCTGCGGGCGCATGGCGCACCACAATGCACAGATTGCTATCTTCGCGCTGAGCCCTGATGACTTCCTGAATGCCGCAGTAGGAGCATTCAAGATTTGCCCAGTATTCGATGACTTCCCCCTGAACGCCGTCCACGGGCCTGCCATCAAGACAGCGTCTGCCGGAAAGATCGGACAAGGCCGGAGGCGGCAGGGCCAGATCCTTTGCAAGCTCCGTTCGTACTCCGGCCTCCACGGCAACACGATCCGACATCGGCGTTCCGGCCCCAACTGACGACACAGGCAACACGAAAGAACAGGCAATCGCCAGTATGGACAACACATTACAAAGCGGATACATGACTGGCCTCCTGAGATATTTGAAGAAGCTGGGGGATACGCAGCTGCGCATTTTTCAGGGGAGGATTGGCAAAGAACATATCCCCGCGAACAATCTGTCCGTTGAAGATGAAATGTGCCTCGCCTTCGATCTGCTCCTGCAAATCCCGCAGGACGACGCGGTCTTCCATCTCCACCGTTGTGGCGTTGGCATCCCGGTATTCAGGACTGATTTTTTCATCAATGCTGTAGCCGGTGGTGCGGAGAACAGTGCTTTGTCCGGCTTGTCCGCGCAGCAATTCCCAGGTTTTTTCGGCATCCTGCATCTTCATGAAGATTTTGACGCAGGTATTGGCAACCATCTGCTGCGCCCCCTTCTGGTCAGCTTCAAGGATGCCCGCATAATCCTGACTGGCCACAATGGCGGCGATGCCCAGCCCGCGTCCCTGAGTGAGGACAACTTCAAATCCGGGAGTGACAATGGCCGCATACTCGTCCACGATGCAGAGGTAAGGCCCTATGCCTATGGTATCTGTGGGCAGAGACTCCAGCACATCGGCGGCATTACCTTCGATACGCGCCCCAAGACCCACGGAACAGGCATTGCGAATGGCGGAAAGACTGATTTTTCCGAGGCTCTCAAGTTCGGCGGGAGCCTTTTCCAGAGAAGGCAGGAGAACAACCAGAATCCGGCGCTGCATGATGGCATCAGCAAAGTCCACTTCTCCATCTTCCACGCCATAGATATGGGAATAGGTATCCGTCAGACTGGCCAGCGTCTTGCCGAAATATGACTGAGCGTAGCCGAACTGCTCCGCAAAGGACGGCGGCTGATCCTTCAGCTCCCGCCCGGCAATCCAGCTGGTGCTTCCCAAGGCTGCCTGAATGGAGGCGCGGGATTCCTCGTCCAGCTCCGGGCGCATGGCCAGCTCAACGCACTTTTCCAGCGTCAGCGTCTCACGGAGGACTCTGGTAGAGAGCTTGATCAAGCCCTTGTCGCGCAAATCCACCAGCGCATACATAATGCCGGTAATCAGAGTCTGCGCCTTGTCGGCAAAGATGCTGTTTGCTCCATCCGAAACCGACATCAGGGAGACAAGAAGCTGGGTTAGGCCCTCGGCACTGCCGAATGTGAAGGGATTGTTCGTGTTTGACAGCCGTTCCGGCGTCTTGTCCCGTGTCTTACCGCTGGTGCTGTAGTTGAGAACCCGGAAATCATCATCACGCCCCAGAAAACGCGCCATCTGCCAGAGCTGCACAGGGAGTTTGGCGCTCGATTTTGGATCGATGTAAAAAAGGCCGCTTCCTGTGGCCAGCGCATTGTAGGAAAGCGAGACAAGCGTTTCCGTCTTGCCGGAACCGGTTGTGCCGAACAACAGGCAGTGCGTGAGAATATCCTTGGCTTTCAGCCAGAGTTCCTGCCCGTCCTGCGTGCGATTGCCCAGAAAGAAGATTCCTTCCGGCGCAGCGTATCCGCGTCGTCCGGGCAAGGGATCGCCCCAGTCCTTTCCCCTTTGTCCCAGCGGCATACGAAAGGGCAGATGCTCTCTGGGGATGGCACAGCACCGGGCGGCAAAGAAAGCCATGCCCACACAGAAGAGCGGGATGGCATAGCCGGGAAAGAGGACAAGACACAGCCCGGCCGCACAAATTCCGCCGGTCTGAACCTGTCTCAGCTTGAACATATCGTTCAGACGCTGCAAGGGAGAACGCACATCCCGAAGGAGCTGTTTGCGCTCCTGGGTTTCATGATCTTCAAGACCGCGTATTTTTCTGGTCATAGAACCACCTCAGTACTGTTCCTGCGCCAGAGTCTGATCTTCATTGGCGTCATATTCGGGATCGTCTTCGGCTTTGGAAAAAACGATTTCCGGCAAGGATGCGTCATGGGCGCCGGACATGGGAGGAATGAAAATCTCCGTCAGCCAGCCCTGGGCATTGAGCGCCGCCCTGAGACTGGGCACGACAGCGGCCACATGCGGCTCGGAAAGAGCCTGTCCGGCCTGTTCTTCCGCATGGTAATGCGCCCATGCGGCAGCCCCTTCCATCATGGCCGTGCGTCCCCCGCATTGGCAGAGCGCATACCAGAGGGGCCGATCCAGCGGACGCAGCCAGAGAAATTGCGAATTGGCCAGCACCCCCTTGCGCCGTGCGCGGTACAGCAGGGCCATGAACCACGGCAGTTCAAAGGCCGCATGACGGGAAAGGCAGCGCTCGGAGAGCAGCGCGTTATGCCGATCCCAGAGTTCTTTCAAGCGATGCTGGAAGGTTTTCTTTTGCAGAATGGAGCACGTCGCCCGCTCTCCCTTTTCGACGTAGGACAGGGACATGGCATCCAGAATGGAGGCGCCGCTCTTTTTGTCTCCACCCGCGTATGTCAGGAACGCAACGGCCAGAGCCTGACGGCATGGCGTAAGTTCCGTATAGCTTTCAAACGGTTTGCCGAGTTGCGCCCGCAGCACCTCAAGCGTTTTTGTCTCGTCCAGACGGGCATTGCCCCAGACGGGAAGTTCCGTATCCGGGAGTCCGTCACGCAAGCCCTGTTCGGGGGAAAACGGCTGTCCGTTCGCATCAAGCAGCAGCCCCTGCTCCAGCGCAAACTGGCCAGGCGTGCGGGCAATGCGCCACAGTCCGCTATCAAAGGATTTCTGTGAAAGCAGATAGCTGCCACGCCCGACAACAGGCCACAGACAGGGGAAGGAGGCAGCATTGTTCTTCAGCAGACGATTCATGTTGAAACGACGAACAAGACGCCCGACACGGTCATGGAAAAAGACATGCAGGAAGCAAAGGGCAAGAATCAGTGCCAGCGGCCAGCGTATCCAGGAAGCGGAGTAATGCAGGATATGCCGCATTTGCTCCCAGTTCAGCGATGCCGGGTCTATGTCAGACAAGCGGGCGAGGGCTGTCCGGGCTTCTTCCGAAAAAGGCGCAAATATCTTGACCTGCGCCAGAGCCAGACGGAGCAGCGGCCCGTTGATACTGCCGCAGTGAGCAGCATACAATCCCGGAATGACGACACAGAACAGAATAAGCAAGGCGCAGCACAGGAAGAGCAGATCATCCCTGTTATCGGAAGGCTGACTCATGGGCGCGCCTCCTGGAGGGATGGCAACATGGCAATTCCCCGGTGATGCAGCTTCTCCAGATTGGCCCGTACCCGCGCCATATAGGCATCCCGGTGATGGGGGGTTCTGGAGTGATATGCGCCGATGGCCTGCCAGATGTCTCCGGTACGCAGGTATTCCCTGCGCAGCAGCCAGGCTGCCGCATACGCATTGACGCAGCCGTCCTGAAGGACGGCTTCCGGGGCGATGCCCATTGCCGCCAGCGTATCGACATGAACCGTATTGACTTGAAACGGTCCCATATCCCATGTGCCATTGGTGTTGCGCAGAGCTTCGCCCGTCTTGCCGCCTTCTGTCGCAAGGATGCCAAACAGCGCGGCTGCGGGCAGACCTCCGGCACGGGCCGCATCAAGAACGCAGGCCGCCGTCAAGGGGCGTGTCTGCGGTAACGTGACTCTGGCGCGTTCAGCGGCACAGGAGATGCCCGCCAGGAAGCAAAGGGCCACAAGCGAAAAAAGCATGGCCGGCACCTTCATTTGAGGCCCCCTTTCAGCTGGAGGAGAAATTCTCCGCTTGTGCCATAAACCTTGAAGGGGTTGTTACCGCCGATGCCGTTGACGCTGTTGAGCACCTGATTGTGGGCGTCATTGACTTTCTGCTGGATCAGGGAATCCACCTGATTGCACATGCCCTCGATAAGCTGTTCTATGCCCGGCAGAGTGACGCCGAGATTGAAGGCATCGCCAATGTCATTGACGCAGTCCAGACAGGTAGCCAGAGATTTTCGTTCGGACTCAGGATCAGGAACAAGGGTGTTGTAGACATCCGTAATGCGCCCGTTTCGCTGCTGCATGGCCGTGCCTGCAACGTCCTGAACATCCTGACACGACGAGGCAGGACAAGGAGAGGCGAAGGAAAGGCAGAGGACAGAAAGGAGAAGAATGCGCTTCATTTCCTGCTCCTTTTTTTCGTGTCGGGAGCGCCATTTGCGCCGACAGGATAGATTTGCTTGCAGGCGGGATAGCCCGAACAGCCAAAGAACTCGCCTTTTGCACCTGTCCGCAGTATCAGCGCCCTGCCACAAACGGGACAGACATGTTCAGATAGTACCGGTCTGGCCCTGGGAGTGCCGGGTTTGCCCTTGTCATCGGGCAGCAGACGCTTGCAGGCCGGATAGGCGGAGCAGCCCCAGAACCATGAGCCGTCTTTTTTGCTTTTGCGGCGCAGAAGGGCCGCGCCGCAGTCCGGGCAGGGATAAAGCGGCTTCTGTTTACGCTCCAGGATCGGGGCCAGCAGTTCGGGCAGAATGCGCTTCTGCTCCTCAAGGAAGGATTCCAGAGATTCCTTTCCCTGCGCTATGGATTCCAGTCGCTCTTCCCAGGCGGCTGTGGTGACGGGGTCTTTCAGGGCCGGGGGCGTCAGGTCGATGACTTCTCTTCCAAGAGGCGTGGAAACAAGCAATTTCTTCTCAACAGCCAGATAGCCGCGTTCCTTCAGGGTTTCGATGATATTGGCGCGAGTGGCTTCTGTCCCGATGCCCTTGCTGTCCCTGAGTGTGGCTTTTGCCCGTGCATCCTGAACATGGCGGTGGACATTGGCCATTGCCTCGATCAGACTGCCTTCTGTAAATCTGGAAGGCGGAGCGGTCTTTTTGCGCACGCTTTCCGCAGTGTCACACCGCACGCCGTCCCCCTGTTCCACCAGAGGAAGAAGGGGCTGTTCCTGCGCATCTTCGTCTTCCTGCTCTCTGGCAAAGGCCGTCCACCCGGCTTCCAGCAGACGGCGGCCCGTGGCTTCCCAGCGGGTATCCCCAAGAGCAACCACGATTTTCTGCGATTCATGGCGCATGGGAGGATGAAATTGCAGGCAGAAGGAGGTGGCTATCAGCAAAAACAGAGAGCGTTCATCCCCGGAGAGCTGTTCCGGGCATTCGCCGGTGGGAACAATGGCATGATGCGCTGTTACCTTCCGGGTATTCCAGACAGCACTCTTTCTTTTGCCGTCCGCCTTGCCCGCGCACTGTTCCAGACCCGGAATCGAGGCCAGCGCCTTCAGGACTCCGGCGGCTGCCTCGAACTGTTCCTCCGGCAGATACCGGCAGTCAGTTCTGGGGTAGGTGGTCAGCTTCTTTTCATAAAGGGATTGGGCGGTATCAAGAACGCGCTTTGCGGACATGCCGAACCGGGAAGATGCGGCCTTTTGCAGCGAAGACAGAGAGTGCGGCAAGGGTGCGGGAGTGCTTTTCTTCTCCCGCAGGGATTCCAGAATAGTCCCCTGTGCCCCATTGACCTGCTCAATGATGAATGCAGCCTGCGATATGTCCACAAGACGGCCGGCGTCATCCAGCCCGCCCTGTGTTTCAGAAGGTACAAAGACGGCTGAGAAGTTGCCGCTGGCATGAGCAAGCCCGACGCGCAACACGAAATAGTCCGAGGGGGTAAAACTGGCGATTTCCCTGTCTCGGCCAACGACCAGCGCCAGTGTGGGCGTTTGTACGCGCCCCAGGGACAGCACTTCCGCTCTCCCGCTTTCTCTGCCCGAAATGGTCAGGGCACGCGTGGCATTCATGCCCACCAGCCAGTCGGCCAGCATCCGGGCGCGTGCGGCATCCCGCAACGGGGCGTTGGGCGCATTGTCCCTGATGTCGTTCAGCGCGATACGAACAGACTTGTCATCAAGAGAGGGAAGCCAGATACGGAACACCGGGCCGCGATAGGCGAAATGTTCAAGCACCTCGTCAACAAGAAGCTGCCCTTCGCGATCCGGATCGCCGGCATTGACAACGGCAGCCGCGTCACGCAACAGTTTCCCGATAAGCTTGAGCTGGGCAGCCGCCTTTTGCTTGACGACGTATTTCCAGGAAGAAGGAATGATGGGCAGATGCTCACGCCGCCATTGCGCATATTCCGGCGCGTAGGCTTCGGGCCATGCAGGTTCAAGAAGGTGTCCGAAGCACCAGGTAACGCAATCGTCACCGCACCTGATATGCCCGTTTTCCGTATGACCGCCGCCAAGTCCTCTGGCGATGGCCTTTCCAAGACTGGGTTTTTCGGCAATAAAAAGTCTCATGCTACAACCTCATACGCTGCGCGGCAGCCGCCCGCTGTTCTTGCAGGGGCTCAGGATTTTCCAGAGTTCCCGGAGCGGTACGCATTTTTTCGTCCGCTTCCATATGAAGCACATGCGCCATACGGTCACAAAGCCGGGCCAGATCCAGCATGGAATGGGGGTCTTCACGAAGCGCCAGATCAAGAAAGTCCGGGCTTTGCAGGATGATGCGGGCCCTGCTGACAGGGTTGTCCGTTCCCTTGAAGGCAACAGCGGCCTCATCAAGTGACAGCGGCTCCACAGGTTCCCTGCGCTGAAGAGGGCGCTCGAATATTTGTGTACCGGAGTCTTCCTTTTCATGGACAAAGACGCCGCTGGCCACATCACGCTGCATTTGCAGCTCAATAAGTTCCGGCCACGACTCACTTTTGGGAAACCACCGGGCTGCGGGCTGCTCGCCCACTTCAAACTGATGCAGCATGGTCAGGATGCGGGCAGCTTCCGATGCCGCCTGAAAAACAGCTTTGGCATCGCCGCCGGAAAAGGTTTTGTTCCAGTGTGCGATGTAGGCCGCGGAATTGGTCTCAGGCATGGGCAGTCGGAGATGCGCGCCTGCCAGCATGGAAAACATTTCAGCCCGCATCTCCTCGAAGGCATAGCCCTTGAGCGTCTGCACCTTTTTCTGCTGCCGGTTCTCCCGGCTTTCGTGTCCGGTTGCATGAAAGAATTCATGCAGCTTGGCAGCATAGTATTCATCCGTACCGCTGAATCGGTCAGGATAGGGCAGAGACACTTCATTTGTCTTGTGGCTGAAAAGAGGATCGCCACCGTAGTGTTTGACGATAACGCCGGAACTGGCGATGAAGCGTTCCACCAGCTCATTCCGTTCGATTTTCGTCATAGTATGCGAGGACTGTTCCTTGGCGGGAAAGCCTTCGATCTGGGCGGCATTGAACACCGTGAAGGGATAGAAAAGCGTCTTGCGCTCCACGTCGGGCACCACAGCCCCCTGCGCCTTAAGTTCCTCAAGACGGCGAAGTTCTTCCCGGCCAAGAAATTTCCAGCTCCCGTCTTCCTCTACGATGTAGGCAACCTCTTCAGGGCGCAGCACCTTGACACCATGCTCTCCCTTGCGAATATTCATCTTCAATTCGGGATGAGCTTCCTGAAGGGTCTGGAGCTGTCTGAAGGTCATCCAGCGGTCATCGGCATAGCCTCTGGCAATACTGGCCAGCAGCAGACGCACCATATTTGCGCCGCTGTATTCCCTGCCGGTCACAGGACAGAAGGGCATCCCCACAGGCGTGTCGGAAGTCCATCCCTGCTGCCATTTTCCGGCCTTTTCCGCCAGAGAGAGCATGGTTTCGGCAATGCCGTTGACGAACTCCTCCTGGACTTCGCGGCTGACCTGAAAGCGATTTTTCCTTTCTTTTTCAGGGCTCACTGGTCGGCCTCCCTGAAGTCAATAATGACGCAATCCTGCATATCCTGCGGATTGAGGAAACCTGCCGCAACGGCTTCTTCCCACGACAGCAGAAAGGCTCCGGCATCAAGCTGGCGTTCAATATCTTCGCGTGAAAAAAGCACGCATTCCTTTTCGGCAGAGCGCAGGGAAGCATCGAAAAGTCCGAGGCTGTTACGCTGATTGTTCTGCATACGTAAAATCTCCACGAAGCAAGGCGGCTTACCACCGGCACCGCTTGCGCCAAAGGGTTTCGGAATATCTGGTTTCCCGCCTCCTGCCCATAATCGCCGTTCGGATGGCGCGAAGGCAGGCAAGAGGTGACATGCCGGTACGCTGAACAAGATACAGACCGATGATGCCCAGTATCGCAAGGCTTGCCGTCCACCATGCCCAATGGAAAAGCCACAGAAGCAGCGGAAAGACGGCGCGAGCATCCAGAACAAGGATTTTGGGCGTAATGCCCGTATCCCGCCAGAGAATATCGCCGGTCATCATGTTTTGACCTCCCGTCTTTTACGTTCCGCCAGAATGGCCAGATAGTTCTCCCTGCCGATGCGCCCGGCAGCATAGGCGCGTTCCGCAGCGTCCTGAATCCGCTGGCCGTATTCGCCCAGCAGGATTTCCGCCTGCGGAATCAGACGTTCCAGCGGCGTGTCCAGCAGTCTTTCCCGGATTGTCGGCGTGAAGGCCAGATATTCGCGCAGGGCCGTGCGCCCGCTGTTGTCCGGCAAAGGGACAAGGCGCTGCGAAATGACAAGGCGCAGACTGGCCAGCAAGGTGGCAGTAACCTGAAGACGTTCCGCAACGGGAAAGACATTGATGATGCGGCTGAGCGTTTCCGGCACGGAACGGGTATGTACGGTCGAATAGGCGGCAACACCGATTTCAGCACTTTCAATCATGCCCCGGAGCGTATCGGGGTCGCGACTTTCTCCAATCAGCACCACGTCCGGGGCTGTCCGCGTGCTGTTGCGCGTCGCAGTCAGAAAAGACTTCAGATGTTCCGGGATGGTGCTTTGCGATACCGGCCCGCCGGGATGGGGAATGGCGTCAAAATCGAACTCAATGGGAGCTTCATAGGTGCTGACGTTGCGCCCGCCTTTTTCAATGATGCGGCGAAGAATAGCGGCAAGCAGCGTACTTTTTCCGCTTCCCATGACGCCCGTGACCAGAACCAGCCCATGAGACGGCATGGCATGTTCAAGAATCTCCTCTTCGACATGCAGGTCTTCCAGCGCAGGCGGCATGGAGGGAATTGCCCGAAAGACAATCTTGACGCCCGTGGAGTATCCGTCGGCAACGGGCGTGGCATTGCCGCGATACCGAAGGCGAACCCCGCGCGACTCCTCTATTTCATGGGCAAAATCATAGTCGGACTGACCAGACTTGATCAGGGCGGCAACGGAATTGTTGCGCGTCAGCCGCTCCAGCGCTGCCAGCAGCTCATCCGTGGAGATGGCCTTCTTTGTCACAGGACGCCATGTTCCGTTCAGGCGCATCCAGGCCGGAAGCCCGGAACGCAGGCATAAATCAGACATGCCGCGCTGTGTGGCCCAGAGCAGGAGATTGTTGAATTCGCCATGATCCCAGCGGATACGCGGCTCGTATGGATAATAGTCCGAAGTCATCTGCCCGCCCCCTTCTTCTGGAAGGTCGACAGCGAAACCGTAAAGGCCGATGGGGCGGTAATCCTGTAGACGCGCTGACCGATATGCAGCAGGTTTCCCTTCCCGGATGTGCGTATCCCCGTCTCGGAGGATGCCGTGCGGATACGACTCAGAAGATGCTGCGCTGTCAGAAGGTGATAGAGCATGGCTCCGCGATAGCTGCGCGTCATGCGGGCCACATTGTCCGCATAGAGCAGATCCGCTTCCGCCAGCCCCTGTGCCCAGGCTTCACGCACGGCACTGCGCCAGATGGCCCGCTCTTCGCTGTTTCTGGGCAGCACCGCAGGGTGGGGACTCTCCGGCGCGGGGAAGTCATCCATCATCAGAAATTCGCGCCAGTGCGGCGCAGCAGCGATATAGCGGGCCGGTTCCAGCAATTCATAGGTGGACGTTGCCGCCGTTGCCGTCATGCTGTCTTCAATCCTCATGGACGCGCCGGATCGCGCAATCAGAGGCGGCATAATCAGCGCATCTCCCTGCGTCAGCAGCAGAGGGGAGAAATTAAAAGCGGCATCCATGACGGTGCTATAGCGTTCCGTCTGCCTCACAAGTTGGCCATAGCGCCAGGCAATGGCCGTCTGAAATGTCACGAGCTGTGCCGCCTCTCTGATGGCATCGGGACGCATCCGGCTGATAGCTGTGCTACCGGCATTTTTTTCTCCCTTCATTTCCAAAAGAGATGCCAGTTCGGTAGGCTCTCCCGGACGCGGGCCGGAAGCCGTGTCCACTGGTGTGTGAACCGCCAGATACTGCCCGGAATCATCTTCACGATAGGATGCGTCATGAGGCGTAAAGGCATTCTTGCCCTCGTTGCCGTCCGCAGGTGCGGGAGCATTCTCAACCGTGGGCGGAATCGGAGCGGGATTGGAAATATCTCCCTGTGTTTTTTCCGCACAGCCGGTCAGCATGATGCAGACCAGCAAAGGAAGAAAGCAGGATTTCAGATAGCGAGAACCGTCTTCCCCTAGCCGGTCAAGATAACGGCAAAGCGTCGAGACAAGACGCGAGGTATGACGGGCAAGCAGGCCACAGGCAAGCAGCAGCACTACCATACCGCAACCGCACAGCACGAAACCGGCGGCAGACATATCCGCAACGGCAAATCCGCCCTGAAAACCGTCTCTGTAGGCTGTCTCATGGGAAGGTACAAACTGTGCACGCGGCTTGGGGGCGGGGATCAAATCACTGCTCATGACCGCATCTCCCTGCCGGATGTTCTTGCCAGCGTAATGGTTCTGTTGATGGGATCGACACGCACAAAAGCCAGCGGCTGTGCCTGCCAGGCAATATCCTCCAGCAGCTCATACGCGGGACGATTCTGCCCTCGTACAACAACAGTCATGGTCTGGGCGGACGGCCTCCCCACTTCCTGATAGCGATAGCCGACTTGCAGGCATATTTCCTTGAGCGCTCCTTCCATCGGCCCTGTCCATGCCACGGACACGGGACGTTGCAATGCCGGATCAGGAGGTGGCAACAGTGGCTGCATTCCCTGACCGCGCAATCTGGCGACCATAGCCAGGTCTTCATGCGCCTGTTCCGCAGCCTGACCAAGAGTTGTAGAAACGATATCCGCAGGGGGCGGCACAGACGATGCGCTTTCCATGCCCGCGCAGGCACAAAGCCAAAGGCAGCACAGGCACATTGCAAATCTTTGAAACATGGCTTCCTCCTTTCTTAACGCTGAAACGAGACACACCCCCGCCCCTCATGCACGCCTGCGGCATAGCCCGACGCAGTGCCACAGCCAGCGCCCGAACGGCAGAAAGCGACGTTGCCGCAGGATGGAAATTCTCCAGGCTGTCGTCATGATCCCCAGAAGGCAGGGAGGCACAACAAGACATGCGGTAATCAGGGCCAGAGGGCTTTGCTGCCATGCTGCCGCCGTCAGGGCAGCAGCAGAGGAAAAACCGAACAACGGAAAACGCAGACGCAACCCTCTGATGACGCGAGGGATGGCCGCTGAATCCTCAATGCCCCATGCCACAAGCAGAAGATGAAATTCCTGCGTTACGGCAGCCTGCTCCGGGGCGGAGCGGTGCTTACGAAAGGCCGCAATGCGCGAGCTGAAGCCGGAACCAAGTGCCGCAAGCTGTTGTCTGGATTGCCGTACTGCGGTTCTTACCCCTTGATATTTTGTGTTTTCCTGCATGGTATTCAGCTCCTGAAGCTCTCCTGTGAGATGGATTCAGATGGGGCGGCAGCCTGTGGGGCTTCCGGGGCCACGGACGGCGGCTGATTCCAGCGTCGCACGGCATCCCCGCGCAGTTCACGCGCTCCATGCGCCCCGGAACTGACAGCATTGGTGGAGCCGACAAAAACATTCTTGGCTCCGACCTGATCTTCCTTTTCTCCAAGGCTGTGAAACTGCTGTCCGATCCAGTTCGTCACATGCTCCGGCAGGTAGTGAATGAGGGAAAAAAATTTGTTGGCCGCCATGATGACGACAATGCCAAGGATAACCAGCATGGCGAACGTGCCTGTTATGCCGATTATTCTGGTCTGTGCGGTTCCGGCAATGAATAGCTCAAAACCCGCCCCGACAAGGCGGCCCAGCACATTCATCAAGAGAATGGCGGCAAAAAAGCCTGTCACCATCAAAGGAGGACGAATGACGATGCCCAGCAAAAGGATGTAGCCGCGCCTGCCATGCTGACCGGCTGCGCCGTCGCCTTCGGGCAACGCATGGGCACAGAGCCAGAGAGGGGCCGCAACAAGGGCTTCCACGATGAGGATGATCCAGCCCACCAGCGCGGAAATCCAGCGGATGAATGGAATGGCCGGCAGATAATAGGCCAGCGCCAGGCCGTATAGCAGAAGGGGGAGAAAGACGGAAAACAGCGCAAAGGAAATATATTTGTCCAGATTGGGAACGACCTTGCCGACAAGAGGCAGTTCCTTGCCGAGAGCGTGCGTCACGTCCACAACGCCCAGAGCAGAGGCAAGTCCCCAAGCTGTGCCAATCAGGTAGTCTCCCACATTGGAAACCGCCAGAATGGGGTCCTGACTGGAGAGTTTCTCAACCGCAACAGGAAGGATATTCCCGGCAACAAGCTGATTCAACGTGGAGCGCAGCCAGTTGATAATCTCGTCAAAGGCCCTGCCCTCATCCGTAACGGCGGGAGAGGATGCCGCGCGGGGAATTTCCCGGCGGATGGAATAGGCGGTCTTGATATAGTTCGCCACCCGTTCCCTGACGGCTTCGTAATCCTGCAAGCCGCGCATTTGCGCATGAAGTTCCGATTCCGTGTATTCATGCGGACTGTAGGTAATGCCGGAATACATGGCTTCCCGAACTTCTTGATTGATCCACGCCACAGACCAGTAGGAAGAACCGGCCATGATCCAGCCGTAGCGGGCAGCCCATTCCTGAAACTCTCCGAGCTTGCTCTGAAGCTGGCCTTGTCGAGCATACTCTTGCAGACTGGAAAGAATGGCCTCATTAACTTGATCCGCAGCGTCATAGAGGGCACGGGACGGAATGGCTGACGCTGGCGTGTCAGGATTGGCCAGCTCACGGGCAACAGCCGAAAGAGACGAAATAGCCGCCCCGACTGCATTGACCTTCCCCCGGCACAAGGCATCGCCTTCATTAACACAGTTAACGCTGATACTTCCGGCATTGCCATTGAAGGTGAACGTATATTCACCACCGGACTGAAACCAGTTTCCGCTGTACTGCCATGCGCCCCCTGGAGAGACATTCAGACCACGCCGCTCGCTCATGTAATACTGGAGTGTCAGGGATTCCAAAGCGCCATTGGTAATAGCCGCATAGTGGGAGACATTTTGGGGCGGGGCCTGCACAGACATCTGCCCCCCATGCTCCACAAAGTAGTCTGTTCCCAGTTCCCAGACGTAGTTGCCGAGATTGATGGAAAAACCGATGCAGGCCAGAATGGCAACCTGAAAAAGACTCAATCCCTTAAAAATGGGAGCAAGCGCCCCCATAGCTCCCACAAAACGCACAGGCATCCAGAGAGAGCTGTACCGCTTGCCGAAAGGAACACCCTCATGGGCAGTTCCGGCCACGGCAATGGCCGACACCCAGATGAACAGCGCGGAAATGACAGCCAGAGCCACGAGATTAAAGACGCTGAAAAGTTGCAGCATCAATTCCGCAGCCTGCGAACCGCCAAGCCCCTGCCCCCAGGCATCCCAGCCCTTCCCTAGAAAGGCATCAAGAATCTGTTTGCTGCCGTCCGTTTCCAGCAGGACTTCCGAAGTAGCGGGAATGTCAGAAGCGGCCATAGGTCACGCCCCCGGCAGATTTGACATTGTGCCCAAGTGAGCTACAGTCAGTAAAAGAAGGAGAAACGCTTTGCCTGCCAATGATTATGTTCGTGCCCGTATCGATCCCACCATTAAGAGGGAAGCCGCCGCCGTGCTGGCGGGGATGGGGCTGACGGTTTCCGATGCCTGCCGCATGATGCTGACCAAGATTGCCAGAGAAAAGTGCCTGCCTTTCGGAGCGGAGATTCCCAATGAGGAAACCCGTCAGGCTCTGGAAGCCGTTGAAAGGCGCGAAGGACTTCATCATGCGAAGGATGCGGCAGACCTTTTCAGGCAACTGGGGATATAAATGCTTATCCCTGTCTACACCACACATTTCAAAAGAGATGTGAAAAAAGTCTCGCAGCGTGGTTACGACATGGACAAGCTGAAACAGGTCATTGATTTGCTTCTTTCTGAAGAAAGACCTATTCCAGCCAATTACAAGGATCATGCCTTGAAGGGACGATGGAAACCACACAGGGAGCTGCATATAGAACCGGACTGGCTCCTTATCTATTCCATTGATGGGAAAGAATGTTTTTTTGCCAGAACCGGCACTCACGCTGATCTGTTTTCGCTGTAGCAGTCGCATGGCGTTCCTCTACTGCTGTGTGCCGACCATGCGGGCATAAAGGTCTTCCATATCCTTGCCGGTGGTTCCTTCCATACGGGCGAGAAAGTCCAGCGAGGCTATGACGCTCAGTCGATCCAGAAATTCAGTATTCTTGCGCGTCAGCTCCAGTTGCAGGGCCTGCATCATGGCAAGCTCACGCAACAAGCCCGTATCTGTTGATGCGGCAAGCTGCGCAAACCAGTTAGGATTGCCGACGCGCATCTGCGAGAGCAGCTTGAACAGGCCGATTTCTGAAAGTCTGCCGTCCACAAGGCCGGGAGGCGTTCCGCTTCCCCCCGCTTCTGTCCACTGATTTTGCGCCCAGGCGGCCACGTCTTCCGGCAGCGTGGGAGAATGCAGCACCACATGGTGATTGAGGGCTTCGGCTACAGCGGCAAGCCGGTTCTCATGGATTCTGCGGGCGGCCGCGTAGGTCTGTCCCGCTGCCGTCTTCTTCTGCTCATCCGTCACCACCGGCAGAGGGCGCGGATTGGCCAGCGTCTTGATACTTTCATGCGCCTGCGCCACCTGTTCCCCGGTCAGCGTGCCCTGCAAGGGGAACAGGGCTTCCAGTGTTTCCTGTTCCGAAGGGTGTTCTTCCGCCAGAACTCGTTGCAGAAACTCCACAGGGCGGACGCCCTGGGTATTGCCGTAGTCATGCTGCTTTTCACGCATGGTCGCCTGAAGTTCCTGTCCGGCCCGTGCGCCAAGCTGTATGCCTGCCCCAAGCGTGCTTGCCCCGCAAAGCCCGGACGGCTGGGCAGCCTTACCGTACATATCCTCCGTTTTCAGGCTTTCATCCGCCATGCCCTGCCCCTTGAGGGCTGCCGCATTGCTTTCCTTAAGGGCCACAATCGCCCGGATAATGGTCGCGGACTCACTTTTGATCGTGCCAATGACATTCTGTGCCGCCAGAACAATTTCTGAACGGATGGCCTCAGCTTCAGCAGCCGTATGGGCATTGACAGCCTGTATTGTTTCCATCTTTGCCGCCGTAATCATGCTGTTGATGGAACCGCAGCTACAGCCCCCCGCCCATGCCTGGGCAGGAACGAAAATCAGCAGCAGGGCGAAAAGCATCTGTTTCATTGCTCCACCTCGATTTCGTCTACGATTTCAAGGATCACATTAACGATTTTCTCATCTGCTTCCGTCTGATCTCCGACCAGACGACGACGGCGCTCCACTTCTGCCTTGGCGGAACCCCCGGGAAAGCGGCGTGCCAGTCTGCGCAGGGCTTCCGAAGGCCCAAGCCGACGATAGAGATGATTGCGAATGGTCACGTCTTCCGTTGTTGTGGAGAAGGCCCAGAGAGACTGCGGGCCAATGGTCAGGCTGAGGACGAGCTGGGACATGCCCGCGCCTGTTCTGAACAGCGCAACAAGATTGGAGCCAGCTCTGTCCGGTTTTCCCAAACGGGAAAGCGCATGGCGGCAGCTTCCATTCAGGCCGAACCGCCGGGAAAGATTATCGATGCTCTTTTCCGTGCCGGAGCCGAGAATGACGACGGTTGTTGCCAGTTCGTCGGTAATGATGGGAGGGATATCGTCAACGGATTGCGTATACAGGCCGATGGACAGATTCCATTTGCGGCTTTCGCGGGCCATTGTGGTCATATCCGCCTGGAGCTGGCCGGAAACAGAGGTGTTTCCGGTCACACGGTGCGCTTCATCATAGCAAAGCCGCTTGGGGTCTTCCCGGATCGCCTCAATACGCATGGCATGGTAGGTTCGATAGCGTTCGGGCATCAACTGCACATCGCTGGGCATGAGGAAGAAGCGTCCGCCCAGAATATGTCTGGCCAGCATGTACATGACTGCCGACTGCCTGTCTGCGGCCGACCCTCCGCGAGGAGCCACTTCATCAAGATCGAGGCTGACTATCTGGGCATCGCCAATATCGAACTGTGTCGGTTCCTTGAGCAGCGGATAAGCCTCAATGGCATCCGACAGAGCACGCCAGACGCCGAGAATGACAGGCGGCTCATAGGTGTTCTGAATCCCTGTATTCTGGCGAAGCTGCGTCAGAACATCCGCAAGCAGGGGGACTGCATAGCGCTGCGCCAGCAGAGCCTGATGCGGATAGCCCAGATCAAACAGGGCATCCACCACTTCCCACCAGCTTGTCGAAGCATCCAGAGGAACAGCGGCCTTGAGAAGCAGCTCATGAATTTCTGGCAGAGTATTCGGCTGATAAAGCCGGGGATGTCGTTTGTCCGAAAGTTCGTCATAGGCAAGGCTGACGGCTCTGCCGATAATGCCGGGCACGCTGTCTGCAGGCGCTGACGCTTCCAGCGGCGTTGCCAGCAGACTGAGGAAATTCGTCAGAAATGCCTTGTGCGACGGCAGGGGCGTGCGATTACCGAGCGGCAAATCAAAGGGATTGACGGCATAGTCGGGCGTCATCCTGAGACGGTGATATGCCGCAAGATGCTTTTGCCCTTCGGGAAGATTCTCTTGCAGCAAGGTGATCAGGCCGGAACTGGACGGCCCCACGTCCACAATGGACAGCCACGGAAGACGGGAAAGCCCGGCCTGCGTCACAAAGGCAAAGTTCATGGCATTGAGGAAGACCGACTTGCCCCCGCCCATCGGGGCAACGCCAATATCTATCCATGCGCCCTGCTCCGAAGAATTGGCCGCAAAGGGAATGATCTTGCCGTCTCCGGTACGGAACAGCAGACTGCCTTCCCTCCAGGGAGAGGCGGGACGCAACGGCGTCATGCCGATGGCATCCTGCAAAGGGGCGGCTGTTACCGGAGCCGGAGACGCGGGCATCATGCCGGGAAGCGTCGCCGTCACACCAAGAAGCGGATCGCCAAGAGCTTCGGCCACATCCGTTGTGCCCCAGCCCTGAACAGTCTTTGCCAGTTCCGCAACGCGGCGTCTGAGCAAAAGAAATGCCTCCTGTTCCGGCAGTTCCCGCACGCTGGCCCAGGTGCAGAGGCAGATGCGGAACTTCACGCAGCACATGCCTTCAAGGTTCAGCGCTCTCAGCACATCCACAGCCTTGTTGAAGCGCTTGTTATCCGAGGAGGTAAAAGCAAGGAGCGTGGAAAGCAGAGGTCGCAGCCCCATACGCAAACCTCCGTCCTCGATAAGAAAGGAGATGCGGTACGGCAGACGCTCATCCCGCCTGGCAAGAATGCGGAACAACTCCTGAAAGGGCTTCGGGGTCTGCGGCATGAGTGTCATGATCAGCGGCCCGTAAATCCTGTCTCCGATGCGGATGGCGTTCCGGGAGAGCAGCTGCCCTTCTTCCGGCCAGAGCTGCGTCCTGAAATCCGGGTACAGCATGTTGTGACGCTCATCCCCTGCTTCCGTGTCCGGCAGACGAAGAGGCAGCGGATCGCCGGGAATGAGGGCTTTCCAGTTCCGGCTTGTCAGCTCCGGGGCGATGCACGTTCTGATATCCCGCAAGGCCGCATGGGCCGATAGCGGCCATGCCAGCAACTCCGCCTGCCGGAAAGCATCCAGAACGCCCGTCAGAAAGCCGTTGTGCGCATCATGCAGCGCGGAGACGGCACAGGAAACCTGCTGACATCCCGGAATGACCGGAGTCTTTGACATGGCGGCAGCCCGCTCTTTCAGTGCCGTTTTCCGCAGCGTATCGGAAAGCACAGAAGGCCGTGTCCACAGAACCAGCCAGCATGTTTCCAGAGCGCAATATCTTTTCAGGGCATTTCCCCAGTCATCCAGAAGACTGCCGACATGCAGGCCAAGATTTTGCGCTGTAAGCCGCGAAGGCCGCAGGAGTTCCGCAATCCGCTCCCCGCTTCCCTCCGGGTCATACTCAAAAAGCACCTGAATAAGATGGCCCGGTCTGGAAAGGCTGGATTGCAGCTTTTCCGTCAGAGAGGAAACAATGGAACCAAACTCTTCGACGCCAATCTGTTTGAGCGACCCCTCAAGGCGCAGCAGGCTGATCAGGCTGCCGTCATCGGCTACCAGTACGCCGTCATCCACCGTTTCCAGCCGGCAGTAGCTGTGTACCGGCCCGGCAAAGACTTCCGACAGAGCACGAATGCCGCAGTCCACTCCATGAACCAGACGATCAAGCATTACGACTCCCTCTTCAGAACGATCTGCTGGATAACGACGCCGCGCGGCGTTATGGCCGTGGAAGCCCGGCGCACAAGAACAGTGGCAAGAAGGCGTTGCGTACTTTCAACGCCCTGGCTGGATTCGTAGGAAACAACAAGAGGGAATTCGATACGCCATGTGGCCGTATCTCCTACCAGACCGGAGGCGATAATGACCGGCGCTCGCGTGGCGACAGCGGATGCGGAAAGGCGCTTCTCTCTGATCATCTCCAGAATGCCGGAAGTTTTCAGAGACGCGAGAAAGGACTTGTAGGCATCCTCATCGAAATGGCTCCGCAGGGCTTCCAGCTTCTTGCGCCATTCCAGAAAGTCCAGAGACATGGCCCCCGCAATGGTATCCACTGTCCATGAAAGGAGGCCCTGCTGCGTCAGCAGGGGCTGATTCAGCGGAATCATGGGAGCAAGCCGCAAATCGGGAGTAGCCGCGAAATAACGCGGCGTCGGGCGATGCAGAAGGAGCAGCGCAATGACTCCCAGACTGACGGCCAGCGCAACGGATAAACCCAGTGCCAGCTTCATGGCGCGATAAAACTGCGCTCTGTACCAGCTCAGACCGCCAATGACGCCTGTTGCGTCATGGACAGAAAAAGAGGCATGAGCATCCGATTCGCTCATGGTCTGCGCCGGGGGCCTGGATTGATGTTTCTGTATCCATGTGAAGATGCTCATGCCTCATCTCCTTTTATGGGGTTACAGGCCGAGTTCTCCCAGGCCGGAAGTCTGATCGGAACCGAAAAGGGTAGCCGAGCCGGAACCGAGCGTCTCTCCCAAACCGAGGATGATCGCGCCGATCAACAGCTTGATGATGCCGCTAGTATAGGTGGACTGCCCCTGCTGACGTGTGGCCTTGTACATGTCCACGCAGCCCCATACCCCCATAGCAAGACCGGTTGCGAATCCGGCAAGGGATATGCCCTTGGCAACTCCCTTGGAGTTTTCAGCCACATTCTGCCCGATTTCTCCGAGCGGAATGGCAGCCTGAACAAGTTCGGGCGCAAGTAGCCAGGCAGCGACGATGCTGAGCCATGCGGCTGTCCAGCGGCATGGCGAAATGAATCCAGGATTCCCTGCAACGCTCTTCATGACTTCCTCCGAATGTCAGCCAAGGATTCTGGCGACATATGTTTGGACATCACCGCCTATCGTAGCTCCAATGCCACGCAGGAAGGTGACAAGGTTGACGGCGAGAATGCCCCCAAACAGGTGCACGATTCCCCTGCTGAAATTCATGGTCTGATTGGGCGTATCGCGCATAAGACACAGCCCGCGCGCAATACCAATGACGCCGACCGTAGCAATGGCGTAGACGGCAAACTGGATGTAGACAGAACCGGGAGAGGACGGCGGGCAGTAGCTCAGGCTCTGTTCCGAGGACTGATTGAAAACAGTCATGGCCAGTGAATCCATGAGTGCTGGCAAGTTGAGCAGCAAAACAGCGCAAACGAACGTCCAGACAGCCGACGAGCGATTGAAGCGATGCTTGCCGCTTATCGCCAGCACACAGGCTGTCAGGGCAAAGCCCAATCCCGCCAGGTACGACAGTCGAATAATGACAGGCCACCATTGCTGCAAATGAGGGATGACATTGGCAACATAGTTGTCCATCGCATCACCTGCCCTTGACACTCACGATGAGGATACCAACAGGCGTTCCGCTCTCAAGGCGGACAGTCGGCGGACGATCAAAGCCCCTTTCAAAGATTTTTCCGGCTTTTTCCCCAACCTTCCCGGCAGCTATCCATGCCTGATCGCCCACGCTGTAGGTATTCCAGACCATCTGATCGCTGGTTTCGCCGTTGTAGCCGTAGATCGTACTCTGAGAACCGCTGTAGCGCTTGGCCGTTCCCAGCCCCTCAAGAAACGCCGATGCAATGAGTCCGCCCCAGCGACTGAAAAAATGGGTATCAACCGAACTGGCCACCGACGCTTCAGACGTGCCGGGGTCAACCGCATAGGCTTCTATCTGGACGGGTTCACCGTCAGAAGGAATGATTCTGTTGAACGCCAGTACGAGGCGTTCATCATGGCGCTGAAATGTACCCATGATACGGGCATTGCGGTATTTGCCGGAGGTGATGGTTGCCAGTACGGCAGACGGCACATCGGAATTCACGCTGATGTCGATGATGCCGTACAGCAAATCTCCGGCCCGGATTGCCACCGGAGCAACGGGGGACTTTTCCGGGGTGGCCAGCGTTCGTCCTTCATCGGACACAGAAGTTTTCTCTGCTTCCTTTGAAAAATCCCGCTGATAAACGATTTGTCCCTGTCCTGTCGAAGCTGCGGCCAGCCGGGCATCCAGCGTCGCCAAATCTTCCTGCATACGCTTGAGCATGGCGTTATCCGTGCGCGGGGGCTGGACAGGCGCGACGCGCACAGGTGCAACAGGGGGCGTGGCAGGAGGCGTTTCCGCCTTCTTCACGACCACTGGCTTTCTGTCTCCCACAGGCGTCGGGACAAAACTTTCCCCGCTCTTGAGCGCCTCGCTGGCCTGACGCTGATCATGTTCCCGTAGCTTCTGATTGTATTCCTCGGAACCAATCCCCCCGGCCTGCCCGCTGACACGATTCGATTTCGCAGGAGACATGCGGGCTGAGCTGGACGGTTCTTCCGAGGCAAAGAACAGGGAGAAAGCAAGGACAAGGACGGAAAGTCCTATCACTATGCCAAGAGCCAGCACCACGAGGCGTCTTTTCTTTTCCAGACTTGTCACATCGCTCATGGCCTAATCCCTACTTGCCTGCTTCAGGATGAAGGTCTGCATAGAACCTTCATGCGAGGTCATAATCCGTGCAGTTACAGGCAGTTCATAACATTTCGTTGCCCCGGCCCCGTTGACGACAGCAGACCATGACGGCCACATCAGCGTCTGCGTCGTTCTGGCATAATGTCTGCCGCCATACTTCCAGACCTGCAACGATTCCCGGGGCGGCTCCACACGAAGACGAACGGCTCCTTCCGGCGGAACCCGATCCAGGAAGGCCAGTATGACGCTGTCTGCCGTGTCTCTGACCTTCTTGATCAACGGTACGGCGGCTCTAGGGCCATGATGGGCTATCTGGAAAAGCACCAGAGCATCCGCCTTGCGTTCCGGGGAACGGGCAGAATCAGATTCAAGGCGTACAACAAGCGGCACATCCCGTTTTTCCAGCGTAACCACGAGCGTGGATGTCGCATGTCCCTGCAAGGGCATGACATTCAGAAGGTTTCCCTCCGGCAGTTCAGGACGCAATACCTGAAAAAATGTGGGGCCGCCGTTGGTGACGGATGTAATAGGCCACGGCTGGCCTGTCGCATCGTGAAAAACCAGGGAGGTAGCAATATTGGCTGTCGTCAATACCGGCACAGGATTCCGCCCAGGCTCCAACGATACGCGTACAGTGCGTGTTCTCAGGCTGGGTGGCACTGGCAGCAACGCGCGCTCCCGCTGGTCAGAGCGTTCCCGATATTGCTGAATATGCTGCTCATCCAGCGGCATCATCTGGCGCAGACTTTCCTCAAACAGTGCCTGCGCATCCTGTTTGGAGGCAGGAGCAGCTTTCCCGGCCTGCTGATCCTGCTGCGTCGCTATCGGAGCCACTTCTTGCGAAGACAATGTTTGAGCCGCCAGAGCGGTTCCCTCCGACATCAGCAGCACCACAGAAAGAAACAGTGCAATAACCCCTTTCACGTCAGCTCCTTTCATGCGCACGCGGTTACGGTTGCGAAAGACGCGACACTCTTCTCACAAGGAACAGGCTCTACGCTGTGAGACTGGCTTGCTGGCTTTTTGCGCAGGGATACCAGATAGCGTTCTTCCTGAGCTTGCCTCTTTCTCTCGCGTAGAAAGGCCATGATATCTCTGCCTGCTGTCTCAGGGACATCTTCAGCCGATGGCGCACAACGCAGCGAATGCAGGTGCATCCAGATACCAAAAGCCATTGATTCATTGCTGGGGGTATCGAATTTCGCGGCAAAGGCCCGGAACAAAGGACGGAGCATTTCTTTCTCCCGACATTGCCGCGACCGTTCCCGTTGTTCCTGCTCTTCTTTCTGGCGCATGAGTTGACGCATACGAGGATCGGGCACAGAACCACATGACGACACGGGCAGAGTTGGATCTAGCCAGCGATGTCCTCGTAACCAATTGCCCATTTGCGGGATAAAGCGTCCATGTTCCTTCTGCCAGCTCTCCGATGCGCTGGAGCGGACAATGGCTGATAGTAGCTCCTGCAAGGACGGAAGCTGCCCGCTGTGCAGAAGTTTGAACCATGCCATCCGGGCAAAGCCCTTGGCTTCCTTTCGGGGATAACTCTCCCAGGCTGTTTCAAAATCCAGCTCAGCAGAACCCACGCCCCCCGCCGAAGGCGCAGAAGATGACAGCGCGTCTTTTCTTTCCGACTTCATGGGGGGAAGGGGGGGATTTTCTTCTTGTTGTTTGCTAAGATTATTTATGTGGCCAGATTCTGGCTGCCCGGAGTCAGATTTTGGCTGATCTCCGGCAGTAGCTGCCCTCTTGCGCAACGCTTCCGGCTGAAGAATGTAGTAGACCGAGGAACGGTAGTTTTCATGGCGAACCTCAATCAGCCTTTCCCGTACCAGCTCCGCGAGGTAGTTCTTGATGCTGCTGACGCTGCACGCGAGCCTTGCAGCCAGCGTCTTTTGCGAGGGCCAGCAGTGATCCTTGTCCGAAGCGTAATTGCACAGCAGCGCGTACATGACCTTTGCTCCTAATGAGAGGGGCATCTCTAGGATGAATTGCGGTAAAATAGGGCCAAAAATATTTCCTTTGGGGGCGAACGTCTTCATGCTTGCGTCTCCCAGTCCCCAAAAGACGACAGAGCAGACTCACATCTTGACAATATGAGGCCTTTCGGCTAACGTCTTCTCAATGTTCACTTGAAAAGCGTTACTGCTTTGGAAGCCGTTGAGTTGCCGCTCAACGGCTTTTCTTTTTTGGGGGCTTTTTCTGCCTCAAATTTGTTGAGGTTGATCAAGAGCGGCTGGCTCATCAGGCCGTGACCACCACGTCACGACGACATTTCTTCCGGCCCTGACGAAAGACGACACAAAAATGCCTGTCAGAACTTGGAAATGTTTCGCTGCCTTTTCCACGCTACGGGCGTAAAAAAAGCCCTACCTGCCAACGGCAGGGGGGCTGATAACAAAGGCAGCGAAGGCCAGAACGCGCAGAAAAGCTTGCCGCGCATTGCTGGTGGCATCACTTTTCGGAGACGCGATAAGGAAAGCTAGATCAAGCGCGGAGTGAATGGAGCCTTGCCCGGAAATGCGCTTGAAGGCAGGGTTACAAAAAAGGGTTACAATCGCATATGCTTCCGGGTGCATCTATATGCCCTCATATGCAGTTGTAACTTGCTGAAATCTAAGACGGGCAGGCGCATGACAACGGCCTTTCACGCCGTCGACAGGGGTTCAAATCCCCTTGGGGACGCCAACAAGAGATCAAGCGTAGAACGTACTTTTGAAAGTAAGTTCTGCGCTTTTTTTCTTTTCGATCGCCTTCCTTTTTCAAAAGCCTTTTCAGCCGCTGCTGAGCAGTCTGGAAGAGGCGTGTTATCTCCCTCCCGCTGCGTACGCGGCCTCAAGGATCCTCCTCCCCCAAATATCTTTTCGGCGGACAGGCGCTGCCTGTAAACGTTTCCCCCCCCTGTCCACGGCGACACCGGCCTCCCGCCAGCCTCCTGCCTTGCGTTTCCGAGTTCTACGGATGCGCCTCCAAATGTACCTGCAGGACATGTGTATGCATCTGCCCTGCACCCAACCATCACTCCCGCCATATCCAAAGTAAAAAAGCCATAAATATGTAAAGGCATAATTATTTTCTTGTATTCCCTATAACATACTTTTCATGTAAGAAAAAAGATTCTGACGTCATGGGACGGCCCAGCTGCTCCATGCGTCCTTTTTTTATTCCCAATCTCCCACGGCGGGAATGAAAAAAGCCAAAAGGTAAAGGAGGAGTAACAATGACAAAAAGAGCCATGGGGAATTTGGTGAACCGGTACCGATCGGTTTTAAAAAAATGCCATCTCATCAACACGTTCGGTTCACTGGCTGTTGCGGCTATCCTGGTTATGGGCGTAACCGATGGAGAGGCATTCAGCAATGCCGTTGGATATAATGTGACATCCACATCAACTCCAGGCACGACAGTTTCCGCGACGGATACATCTGAAAATGCAGTTGCTTCAGGCATTAAGGCTGAGACATCTGCAACTTACAGTGTTCCGAGTACGATCACGCGTGCTGAGGCGACAGCCATAGGAAAACAAAGTGCCCTCTCCTTTGGGGTATTCGCCCAAAGCAGTTCAGGCAACCGGCTGACAGTCAATCTGGCGCCACTCGACATTTCCTCTACGGCAGTGACGGAAAACGGAACATCCCAAAGTGTTGGTATTTATAGTGATGTAAATAGTTCCGTATCTGTTCATGGTGGAACTATCGTATCATCAGCGCACTCCAAAAACGGGATCGGCGAAGCTTTTGGTGCCATGAGCCAGAATAACAGCTCTGTGACTTTAGGTGCAGATTCTATCGTATTATCGGCGGAATCGAGCAAAAAGCTCTCTGATCCCAGAACTGTCGGAATCTATTTTTCAGACAACAGTACGTTCAACGTCACGAGCAACAGAATAAGAGTGGATGTTTCGGCTACTCATAACGGAGACGTTTTTTCCCGAACAGTAAATGGCATCTATGGCGATAAAAATAGTACGCTGTCGATGAATGACGCCGATATATCCGTACGCGAGATCAATAGTACCCCTGACAAGTCCGGGGCTGCCGGAATCCATCTTTTCATCGCATCGACCCTGGCGATGAAGGATGCCTCCATCCGCGTAGCCGCCGTCGATCACGAGGGCACTTTTGCGGGGTCTGCATTCGGCATCGTCACCAGTCCCACCAGTGGCAGGCATGACATCACAGCCGGCACTCTCGATATCCGTGCGCAAGGTGGATGGGCCTCCGGCATCCAGCTTGAAAATACCGACATGCGCATGGCCGGAGGAACGGTCATGAGCTCAGGCCTCGGCAGGTCGGCATATGGCATACGGACTACCCATGCGAACTTCACGGCCACCGGCGATATCGACGTCACCACCCATGCCGACAGATCCAACTCGGTCGTTGGCGGCATCCTGGCGGTAGGCAAGTCCTCCATCACCATGCGCGGAGGGTCCGTCACAGCTTCAAGCAATGGAGATGGCGGAGCCATCGGCCTGTATGCCAAAAAGGGCGGTAGCATTACCAAGACCGGTGGCGACATCACCGTCGTCTCGGCGGCTATTGCCAGCGGCATGGACGCCTTCCCCACCAGCAAGATCACCTATGGCGACGCCAAAGCCACGACGCGGATAAGTGTGGAAGGCAGGAATGCCTACGGCGTCCGTGCCCGGGGACAAGCCGGTAGTGACCAGGCGGCTTCGATCGAACTGACCAATGGCGTCATCGAGGCACGGTCACATGGCGATACCGCCATAGCGGCCTACAGCGCTTCGGGCGATATCGGCTTGAAGGGCACGACCGCCATCACGGCCACGGCCGCGGCCCCTGGCAAAAAAGTCTACTCGCTGTATGTCGAGGGGGACAGACCGAACTCGATCACGGTGGACAAGGCTTCGACCATAGAAGGCGACATAGAAGCGGCGACCGGCAGCGCCACCGTGCGCGCCGCCATCCAGGATGGCGGCAACCTGCGGGGCTGGGCACGCAGCCTTGGCGATCTTGATCTGTCTTTCGGCAAAAATGCTGTCTGGGAAATGGTTTCCTCCAACCAGCTCACGAAGGAGGCCGATGGCAGATACGCCGGCAATCTGACGAAGCTGGCCCTGAATGGCTCCCGCGTCTATGTGGGCAGCAATCAGGGGCAATGGAACGCCGGGACCGGCTTTGCGCCGTCCCCGCTCGTCCTGTCCCAGACGGACGCGCCTGCCGAACTGAAGATCAGTCATCTTTCCGGGGCCGGAGATTTTTATCTGCGTACCGATATGGAAGCGGATATTTCAGACAGCGTCCTTGTTACCGAGTCCCTGTCCGGCGCATACAACTTGCATGTGAAGGCAAGCGGCGCGGAACCCGTACAGGTACAGACCAAAAGTTACCTGGCAAGGGCGGAGCAAGGGGTTGGAGCGGCCGCAAGCGCCTTTTCCCTGAAAGGAGGAAAAAACGTCAACGGGCGGGAGATGATCGACATAGGTCTCCATAGCTATGCCCTGGAAACGAGCGAAAGGAACGACGGCAGGGAATGGTATCTTGCCCGGACGGAGGGATTTTCTCCTACCGGTGAAATGGCTTTGGGGCTTTCGGGTATGAGCTCTGCCTATGCCATGCACATGAGCCACCTCTCCGATCTGCGTGAACGCCTGGGCGAAATACGTTACGGCAACGGCACGGACGGCCTGTGGGTACGCGGCTTCACCGAAGAGAACCGTCTTTCCGGTCTGGGCGGCACTGATCTCAGCCAGAATGTCTACGGCACGTCCTTCGGTTACGACCGCCTGCTGGATCAGGATGAAAACAACAAGTGGCTGCTGGGTCTGCGTGGCCAGATCAGCAGGGCCCACCAGCGTGTCGACGGCCTGCATGGCGCCTCCGGCGACAACCGTTCCTACGGCATCGCGGCATACGCCACCTGGCAGCATGCCGAAGGCTGGTACGCGGACACCGTGCTGAGCTGGGACTGGTACGATCAGAACCTGAAGACCCGTATGCTGGACGGCACGCCGGTCCACGGTTCCTACCACAGCTATGCGGGAGGCATCAGCCAGGAAGTGGGACGCATGTTCCGCTTTGATAACGGCCTGTTCATCGAGCCGCAGCTGCAGCTTTCCTGGTACTGGATAAAAGGCATGGACTTCACCACCAGCAACGGCATGGACGTGGATCAGGATGATGCCCACGCCCTTACCGGTCGCGCCGGCCTGGTGGTGGGCAAAAGGTGGGATCTGGACGACAGTCGCTACTTCCAGCCCTATCTCAAGGGCGGTGTGCGCCACGAGTTCATGGGGGACCAGAAAGTCACGGTCAACGGCATCAAGTTCACCAATGACTTGCGTGGTACGCGCGGCTATTACGGCGCGGGCTTTGACCTGCAATTCGCAAGCAACGCCCGGATCTATGCCGAATTCGAACGCGAAGACGGGCAAAAGGCTTCCACCCCCTGGAGCGTGAGCGCAGGCTTGCGGGTGGAATTCTAGTTCCGGGTACAAGGGGGATGTTCGCGGCTCGCTGCCGCCGGGGGCATGGCATCAAATCCCACCCCACTCCCCGGGTTTTGCCGACATCCCCCGCCCGGCACCAAGAAGATACCGTTCATAACTGTTGCTGCCCCGAAAGGCTCGTCTGACGTTCCCTTTTGAGGCAGGATCGACGTAAAGAGGAAGTCAACGCCGGGTTTGCCCGGCACCTTTCATGCCGTCGACAGAAAAATCCCTTTGGGAGTCAAAAAAACAAGGCACTTGCAGAGATGCAGGTGCCTTGTTTCGTATCTCTCCATGAAGCACGTTCTCTACAGCTGTCTCGCCAGCCATTTCCCGCATCTCGGATTGTTTTTGCTATTCCTGATTGCCCCTGCTGTTATTCATCCGTACACATAAGGATGCCAAGGCCTGTGTACCGTCCTCTGTCAATACGGCTCCAATATCCTTATAATCCAGAGAAGACGTAAGGTTATAAAAAGTAATACTCTTGCTTAGTGTCTTCGTCATGTAGTCATGGCAGCGCTTTCCGTACTTATCTATCTTCAAACGCAACCTGTCCAGGGTATTTTCCCTGGAATTCCCGCTTGCCGCCACAAGGCAGGTAAACACAGCACAGGTCAGCGGCCCGCCCTTCCCTGTTCCTAAAACACTGATCAACCCCGCAAGTCTGTCAGCATCATGTTTGAAGCCCTCTGCGGTCCACATTTTTTTGAACTCCAGGGCATATTGGATTTTCCCTGTTTGGCTATAAAAGGAAAGATCCAGTCTGTTCTGGTCTTTTTTGGCCTCAGAACGCGGGCCCTTGGGGAATTTGCCACCATCATCATATAACTCCCCAAAAGGGACTTCCAGGAAAGCATATGCAGGCCGATCCTTCTGCTCCATGATGAAACGAGCAACGTTGCCCACCATAAAATTCTCCACACCGTATGCGGTGAGCCACCAGCCCCCAGTCCATCCCATATAGAGATCATTCGTCTTTTTGATGCCAAGATGAATATTTCTGATGAGTGCACTCTGATTCATACATTCCTCCAGTAAGGGCAGATAACGAATCCATGCCAAGAGTATCACCGCTCAAGATGCAGTACAATATGATTTTCAAGTGTATATAATCTCGCATCATATATCTTCCACAGCCAATTCTTCATCCTGTCGAAAATAACAAATTTTATGTAATATTAGCGAGTTATATATTCTTCTCCCTTCTCTTGCCACGGTTTAGCACAGTATTTATACTTCAGTCATAAAATAGATTGTATTAACTGCTCGTCAGAGTTCCCCTTCATGCCCTCGCTGTCACCGTTGCCGAAAAAGCAACCTTATCTGGGCCATAGCCGACAAGCTCACCGGCGGGTTCAGGGCGCACCAGTTCTGGCAGGAGGCGTTGGGAAAAAGCGAGAGAAGGAAACGTGCCTTTGATGCAGAGCTAATCTTTTTGTCATACCAGAGCCCCTGCAAAATTGAAGACAGTTCATGGAAGGAGAGTTGTTTACATCACGTATGCCGCCCGCCATCGTCTTCCTCTTTCCCCTCGTCATCTCCGCCAGCCGGGCCACGGACATCCCCGCCTTCCATGGGGAGTGGTTCATGGCCCGGCTGCGGGCGGGCTTTTGCCGTCGGCGCAATCCCTTCAATAGCCGTCAGGAGAGCCTCATCTCCTTTGCGCGCACGCGCGTCTTCGTCTTCTGGAGCAAGCATCCCGCGCCCTTCCTGCCGTATCTGGCGGAGATCGCGGCCACAGGGCGGCAATTCTACTTCCAGTACACCCTCAATGCCTACGAGGCCGAGGGGCTGGAGCCCGGCCTGCCCTCCCTGTGCCGCCGTCTGGAGACGTTCAAGCGGCTGGCGGACACCATCGGCCCGCAGCGGGTCATCTGGCGTTGCGATCCCCTCATCGTAGGCGGCCGCCTGAGTACGGATGCCCTGCTGGAACGTATCGACCGGCTGGGGCGGGAGCTTTCCCCCTATACGGAAAAGCTCGTCTTCAGCTTCGTGGACATGTACCGCAAGACCGCCGCTGCCCTGCAAAGGCTCGATCCGGCCTACCGCGCGCCCACGGTGGACGAGATGCGGGAGCTGGCCCGGGGCATCGCGACCCTGAACGCCGGTTGGCCGCACCGGCTGGAGCTGGCCACCTGCGCCGAAGGCATCGACCTGAGTGCCCTGGGCATCCATAAAAACAAATGTATCGACGATGTCCTCATCCGCCGCCTGTGCCCGCAGGATGCGCTGGTGCAGGCCGAGCTGGCACCCCGCCGGCAGCTCTCCCTCCTGCCCGGCATGGATACGGCCGCCAGCGCGTCCAAGGATACGGGCCAGCGCACGGCCTGCGGCTGCATCCCCAGCAAGGACATCGGCGCCTATGACAGCTGCCCGCACTTCTGCGTCTATTGCTACGCCAACCGTTCGGAGCAGGCGGTGCGCGCCAACCTTCTGCGCTGCCGCCAGCAGCAGCCCGAAATGCGGGAATGTCTGCTGCCGTAGAGTGGTGTGCTCCGTGAGTCCGCAGGGGCATCCATCTGTCATGAACGATTTTGCGGGGTATTTATTTAGCGCAAACTATAAAAAATTTCCCCGCACTTGCCTTGTCCGCAAAGAGCATTTGAATTTTTTTGCCCCCTGGCCTACACATCATCCCAGACAACCAAGCAAAGGAATGCCCATGCCGACGAACCGTACCTCTGATGCCGCAGCGCGCGGCAAAGGCCGCCCGCGTGCCTTCGATCGGGGCCTGGCCCTGCACCGTGCGCTGGAGGTCTTTTGGCAGCAGGGCTACGCCCCGGCCTCTGTCGCATCCCTGTGCAAGGCCATGAAGATCAATCCCCCCAGCCTCTACGCCACGTTCGGCAACAAGGCCACGCTCTTTCTGGAAGCCCTGCGCCATTACGAGCAGACCTACTGGGAGGCCCCGGCCCAACGCTTTCTGGCCGCCCCCGACATCTATGCGGCGGTCGAGGATTTTTTCCAGGAAGCCGCACAGATCCTGCTTTCGCCGGAAACGCCCTGCGGCTGCATGGTGGTCCTGGCGGCCGTGAACATCGCGGCGGACGAAAAAGAGATCATCGAGACCGTCCGCCAGCTCCGCCTGGCCACCAAGCAGATGTTTGCCGAAAGGCTCCGCCGGGCCATACGCGACAAGCAAATCCCCCCGGATACCGATGTCCCGGCCCTGGCCGGTGCGCTGAACACCCTGCTCGAAGGCCTGTCCCTGCAGGCCCGGGACGGGCTCTTCCAGTCCGAGCTCAAAGCCATCGCGGCCCACGCTGTCCGCATGCTGCCGCCGCGCCTCCCATAGGCCCGCCAGACCAGCTCCTTCTTCCCACTCTCCCGCTGTCCGTCCGTCTTAGTCCTGTTGTCACTTTTCCTGCCGGCTGTCCCTAGGCAGCAGGTGCGACAAGGGTATTGACATTTTCTTAGTGATTATTACAAAAATATACATACGGACACGACAGCGATCATCCGTCCGCCGAAAGAAAACAAAGGCATGACCGTCCCTTCCTCGCCAGCGAGCCCGGACAGCGACTCCAGCCACGGCAGACGCCAAAGGCACGGTCCGGCCTGCCCCGACAGGATACGCGCAGAGCCATGCCCACCATCAGTACAACCACAGTGCCGCCTATGCGGCACAGGAGGGAACACCATGAGCAAGAAAATCCTCATTCTCAACGGAAGTCCCCGCAGCAAGGGCAATACGGCCATGCTGTGTGATGCTTTGAGCGCCGGTGCCCGGAGCGCGGGCCATCAGGTGACCCGGTTCGACCTCCACAAGCTGGATATCCACGGCTGTCTGGGCTGTGTGAAGGGCGGTAAGGACCCCGCAAGCCCCTGCGTGCAAAAGGACGATATGGGGCTCATCTACCCCGCCTACCGGGAAGCCGATATCGTCGTGCTGGCATCGCCCATGTATTACTGGGGCTTTTCCGGCCAGCTGAAAACGGCTTTTGACCGCCTTTTTGCCGTGGCCGAATGCTTCCCCGGCTATGCCAATCCGCACAAAGAGTGCGCGCTCATCATGGCGGCCGAAGGCAATAGCGCTGACAACTGGAAACCGGTGCTGGATTACTACCACGCGCTCCTGGGCTTCCTTGGCTGGCAAGATCGCGGACAGGTCCTGGCCGGCGGTGTGTTCGAAGCCGGAGCCGTGGCCGGGCAGCCTGTTCTGGATCAGGCGTTCCGCTTTGGAGCTTCGCTGTAGATAGGAGCCAAGTCCATCCGTTTTCCCCGTGACGCCGTACCCGCTGCGGCGTCACGGCCGTTTTACGACACATGCGCTATCCCGCTCCTGCCCCGCTACACCATCCCGAACCATGATGGCCATCCGGTGCACCAATCTGGAAGCATCATCGCAGAGCTTTCCCGCCCTCTTCCATAAGAATAACGACACACTGCCGTATATCTTCTTGCCCGTCTGCCAAAGGCCGGCGCCAGTACACCTGCCTGTCCCCATCAGACAGCTCTTTCCTTCCCGAACATCTCTTGTGCGGCTGGCGGTGCCTCCCAGGCCTGCACTTCCCCTCTTGCACAGCACGCCGATTTTCTGCATTCTTGTCGCGTTTTTCCCGACCTTTCTGACTGCTGTTCAGCAGGATATCCCATGGAAACGATTCGCTGGAACATGAGCCCCGCAGAGATCGAGCAGGAGAGCTTCCGCCGCATCGAGGCCGAATGCGACCTGCATCGCACCCTGTCCGCCCCGCACTGGCGCGTGGCACGCCGCCTTATCCACACCACGGCGGACATGCACATCGCGGATACCCTTGTCTTCCGCCACGATCCGGTGACCGCCGGACTGGCCGCCCTGCGCCGCAAGGCCCCCATATTCTGTGATTCCCAGATGCTGCGCTCCGGCCTGTCCCTGCCCAAACTGCGTACGCTCCATCCGGGCTACGGGCCTGAAGACCTGCACTGTTACATCACGGATCCCGATGTGGTGGAGCGGGCCCGCGCCGAAGGCCATACCCGCGCTCTGTGCAGCGCCGAAAAAGCCCGTCCCCTGCTGGATGGCGGCATCGTGCTCATCGGCAACGCGCCCTTGGCCCTGGCCCGCATCGCCCGCTATATCCTTGAAGAAGACGTCCGCCCGGCCCTGGTGGTGGGCATGCCCGTGGGCTTCGTCAACGTGGTGGAATCCAAGGAGCTCCTGGGCCGCTGCCCTGTGCCCCAGATCGTGCTGGAAGGCCGTCGCGGCGGCAGCGCCCTTGCCGTCACCACTCTGCACGCCGTCATGGAGAGCGCCTAGACCGCCATGGGCCGCAAAGACCACACGTCCCTGCGCTGGGGCTATTCCACCGGCGCCTGCGCGGCCGCGCTGGCCGTGGCCTGCTGGCAGTCCCTGCGGACGGGCACGCCACCGGCCGTGGTGCCCGTGCTGTTCGGTGACGGCAAGGAGCGCCTCCTGCCCCTGCGGCCGCCCGCTCCGGGCCGCATGGCCGAGATGGTCAAGGACGGCGGCGACGACCCCGACTGCACGCATGGTGCGGTACTCTTTGCCCGCCTTTCCGCCTGCGCGCCCGATGATGCCCGGCCGGAAGACCATCGCCTCGACGCAGGCGCAGCGGTGCTCATTTTGCGTGCCGTGGAAGGTATCGGCCGCTGCACCCGGCAGGGCCTGGACTGCCCGCCCGGCAAATGGGCCGTCACCGGTGGTCCGCGTCGCCTGCTGGTCGAGAACCTGGCCCGCGCGGGCATGACCGACGGCTGCTGGCTGCTGGAACTTGGCGTGGAGAACGGCGCGGAGCTGGCCCGCCACACCCTCAATCCCCGGCTGGGCGTGGAAGGCGGCATCTCCATCCTGGGCAGCACGGGTCTGGTGCGGCCTTACAGCCACGCCGCCTATGTGGAGACCGTGCGCCTGTGCGTACGGGCCCGGCAACGCAGCGGCGGCCGCGAGATGGTCTTCTGTACCGGCGGCCGCACCCAGGCGGGAGCCCGCCGCCAGCTGCCCCACTGGCCGGAAAGCGCTTTCGTCTGCATCGGGGATTTCATCGCCGACAGTCTGGGCATCGCCGCCCGTCACCGGATGCAGGAGGTGGTCGTGGCCTGCATGGCGGGCAAGCTCTGCAAGTATGCCGCCGGCTTCGCCAACACCCACGCCCATCAGGTGGAACAGGACATGGCCCTGCTGCGCCGTCAGGTGCAGGCCTGCCTGCCCGGAGAGACCGCCCTGCACGAGGCCCTGCATCACAGTGCGTCCGTGCGCGAGGCCCTGCTCTCCATCCCCAAAGCCGGGCGCCAGCCCGTGCTGCATGGGCTGGCCCGGGCGGCCCTGGAACACTTTTCCCGCCGGGCTTCCGGCGTGCCGTCCCTGCACTTGCTGGTCTTCGACTTTGACGGCACCTTCCTGTTCAAGGAAAGCCTGCGGCACGCTCCCGGCACGGTGGCGGCCCCTCTGCCGTCCCCGGACGACGGCACGACCGACAGCCCGGAAGACACTTCTTCTGACGGACAGGCCCCGAACATCGGCCTGCGCTATTTCATCGACAGGCCCTGACCGCCCTGCGGCCGGAGCCCCTTACCTCTCCCTGTGAGTTTGCCCATGAACATGCCCTTTGTGGAAATCGTCGGCGCCGGTCCCGGTGCGGAAGACCTCATCACCGTGCGCGGCCTGCGGGCCCTGCAGCAAGCCGATCTGGTGGTCTATGCCGGTTCGCTGGTGGCTCCTGCCCTGCTGCGCCACTGCCGCCCGGACTGCCTTTGCCGGGACAGTGCCTCCATGGATCTGGCGGAACAGGTGGCCGTCATGAGCGAGGCCGCGCTGGCGGGCAAGCGCGTGGTGCGCCTGCACACCGGTGATCCCGCCCTTTACGGCGCCATCGACGAACAGATCCGGGGGCTGGCCCAACGGGGCATCACCGTGCGCATCACCCCCGGCGTGAGCAGCGTGTTCGCCGCTGCCGCGGCCCTGGGCTGCGAACTGACCGGCCCGGAAACGGCCCAGAGCGTCGTCCTGACCCGCACGCCCGGCCGCACGCCCATGCCTGCTGGCGAGCAGGCCGCCGCTTTTGCCCGCACGGGGGCCACGCTGGCCTTTTTCCTCAGTACGGGCAAGGTGGCCGATCTGATGGCGGAACTGCAGGATGCGGGCGGTCTTGCGCCGGATACGCCCGCCGCGGCCGTCTACCGCGCCTCCTGGCCTGACGAGCAGGTCGTGCGCGGCACGGTGGCCGATCTGGCCCGCAAGGTGGAAGAAGCTGGCTTCCGGCGGCAGTCCCTTATTTTGGTGGGCCGTGCCCTGGCTGCTTCCGCAACGGTCTCGCGCCTGTACGACGGCTCTTTTTCCCACGGCTACCGCAACAGCCTGCCCGACGAGGCCTTCCACGGCACCTGCGCCCTCTATGCCGCCAGCCCGGCGGGACTGGCCCAGGCGCGTACGCTGGCCGCCGCACTGACACAGGGCGACGCCCCCGCTCCCGTGATCTTCGCCGCCTGCCCGGCCGATGACCAGCAGCCCGCCCCGCAGCCCGTGGCCGACATGGCCGCTGCCCTGGCTGATGCCCTGCCCCGCTTCGATGCCCACATCATCCTGGGCACGCCCCGTCAGGTCTTGCCCCTGCTGCCCGCCGCCACCGGGGACGCTGCCGTCATCTGCTGCGCCGAGAGCGGCCGCCATGCCGTCTGCCTGCTGGACGGCCCGGATCATGCCGGTGACCGTCTGACCCGGCGCGTGGCCCGCATCACCGGCGGGCTGGCCATCACCGGCCCGACTGAAGCGGAGAAAGAAAACGACACGCCTGCTGCGGTCTCTCCGGCAGCTGCCACGGCATCCGCGGTCCCCTCGTCCCCGCACGGCGAGGTGCTGGTGGTGGGCCTGGGCTCCGGCGACCCCGCCCAGCTCACGCCCGAAGTGGATGCGGCCCTGCGCCGCTGCGATACTGTGGCCGGGTACAGCAAATATGTGGATTTCATCCGCGACCGCATCCACGGCAAGCGCCTCATCGAGACCGGCATGAAGGGCGAGGTGGAACGCTGCCGCGACGCTCTGGCCGCTGCCGCTGCCGGGGCCACGGTCTGCATGGTCTGCTCCGGTGACCCGGGCATTTTGGCCATGGCCGGGCTGCTGTTCGAGCTGCGCGCCCGCGAACAGGCCTTCCGCGACCTGCCCATCCGGGTGCTGCCCGGCATCACGGCTGCCAGCACGGCCGCCGCGGCGCTGGGGGCCCCCCTGCAGAACGGTTTTTCGCTGGTCAGCCTCTCCGACCTGCTGGTGCCCGCTGACGAAGTGCGCCGCAACCTGCGGGCCGTGGCGCAGTCGGCCCTGCCCGTGACCCTGTACAATCCTGCCGGGCGCAAGCGCCGCCGGCTGCTGGCCGAGGCCCTGGACATCTTCCGCGAGGCCCGCGGCGGTGACATCCTCTGCGCCTTCGTGCGTCATGCCGGTCGCCCGGAAGAGACGCGCTGGATCGGCCGTCTGGCCGACCTGCCCGCCGATGACGTGGATATGTCCACGCTGGTGCTCATCGGCAGCGCACGCACGGTCACGGATCGGGGCGCGCTGTTCGAAGCCCGCGGCTATGCGGAAAAATATCTGGACAAGGACGCCCCCGCGTCCGCCGCGGACGGTCGCTGATGCGGGACTTCCACGCCTTTTGTCTGGCCGCTCCCCGCTCCGGCGAGGGCAAGACCGCCGTGGCCGTGGCCCTGATGCGGGCCCTTGTCCGCCGGGGCCTTGCCGTGCAGGGCTGCAAATGCGGGCCGGATTACATCGACCCCACCTTCCATGCGCTGGCTACCGGTCGCCCGGCCTGCAATCTGGATACCTGGATGATGGGCGAGGCCGGTGTGCGCGCCCAGTGGCGGGCCGCCGTGCAGGGAGCCGACGCCGCTGTCTGCGAGGGTGTCATGGGCCTGCTGGACGGCCGCGCCCCGGACGATCTTTCCGGCAGCACGCTGGATTGTGCCCGTGTGTTGCACCTGCCCGTGCTGCTGGTGGTCAACGTGCGGGGCATGGCCGCCTCGCTGACGGCGCTGGTGGAAGGTTTCCAGCAACAGGCGGCACGTCATGGCGTCCGGCTGGCGGGCGTCATCGCCAACAATGCCGGCAGCCCGCGCCATGCGGATATTCTGCGTCAGGCGCTGGAAAAGGCCGGGCTGCCGCCCCTGCTGGGCGCCCTGCCCCGCCACGAGGCTTGCCGCATCCCCGAACGGCAGCTGGGCCTGCTGCCCGCGGCTGAAAGCGACTGCGATACGGTGTGGACGGACCGTCTGGCGGAACTGGCGGAAAATCATGTGGATCTGGACCGCCTGCTGGCTCTGACGCGCCGGCCCCGGCCGCTGGGGCCGCCCCTGCCCGCCCCCGGACAGCGGCAGCGGCGGCTGGCTGTGGCCCGGGACGAGGCGTTTTGCTTTTATTACCGCGCCAACGAGGACGCCCTGCGCGCCCGCGGCTGGGAGATCGTCCCCTTCTCGCCCCTGCGGGATACGGCCCTGCCGCCGCAGCCGGACGCCCTGTATCTGGGCGGCGGCTACCCGGAAGCCTTTGCCGCCCGGCTGTCCGCCAATACGGCCATGCGTAGCGCCATCAGGGACTTCGCTGCCGCGGGCGGCGAGATCTACGCCGAGTGCGGCGGCTACATGTATCTGTGTTCCGGACTGGAGGCCGCCGCCGAAGGTCACGGTCTGGATGGAGAGCGCCGCGTCTGGCCCATGTGCGGCGTGCTGGAGGCCACGGCCCGCATGGGCCAGGGCCTGCGCTCGCTGGGTTACCGCGATGTCCGCTTCACGGGGGGCGCGCCCCTGGGCCTGCCTCTGGAGACCTGCCGGGGCCACGAGTTCCACTGGTCGCACATCGAGCTGCACCGGCCTTATGCGCCCCTCTATGACGTCACGGACCGTACGGGTACCCGCCCCGAAGGCGTGCATCACGGCAATGTGCGGGCGGGCTATGTGCATCTTTACTGGGGCGGTCTGGCCGATGCCGCCGCTGGCGGGAATATGGACATGGAGACGGCCCCTGCCGCTCCTGCCCCCCTCAGTCCTGCCGGGCAGGTTATCCTGCTCAACGGCCCCTCCAGTGCGGGCAAGAGCACCCTGGCCCGCGCCCTGCAGGAAAAGCTGCTGGCCGACCACGGCCGCCACAGCATCATCCTGTCCATGGACGATCTGCTGCGGGCCTGCCCCGGCCGTCCGGGGGCCCTGCTGCAGGGCATGGCCGCCACGGGCCTGCCCCTGACCGCCATCCTGCACGCGGCCACGGCCGAAGCCGCGCACGCCGGGGCATGGGTCATCGTGGACCATGTGCTGGGTGAGCGCCCGGACTGGATAGCCGACCTGTGGCGGCGCCTGCGGGGTATCCCCGTCCTGCCCGTGCAGGTCTGCTGCGAACTGGGCGAACTGGAACGCCGGGAAAAGGGCCGTACCGACCGCACGCCGGATTGGCCCCATGCCGCCCGGCAGGCGCGGGACATCCACGCGCCCCTGCCCGGCGAGCTGCGTATCGATACCAGTTGCACCAGTCCCGAGCACTGCGCGGCCCGCATCCTTTCCGCCCTTGCCCTTCACGGCAAGGCCATGCCGTCACCGACCCTTGAGGAGGACTCCCATGAAGCCTGAGGCACACGGCGGCGACCGGCTGCGCATGGCCGCACTGGCCGGGCGCGCCCCTGACAGCCTGCTGGATTTCAGCGTCAACGTCCGTCCCGAAGGCGCACCGGAATTCCTGCGTCTGGCGCTTTGTCGCGCCCTGGACCATATCTCGGCCTATCCTTCCCCCCATGCGGAAGAGGCCATGGAGGCCGCCGCCCGCGTCTACGGCCTGCCTGCGGACTGCTTCGTGTTCGGTAACGGCACCAACGAGCTCATCCACCTGCTGGCCCGTGTCCTCAAGGAAGACGGCACTCCCTGCGCGGCCGTGATCGAACCGGCCTTCAGTGAATACGCCCTGGCCTGCGGACTGGCCGGGCTGGAGGTACGCCATCCGGACTGCGGCGTGCGCCGCGACGGGGACAGCGACGAGGACATGCTCCGGCAGCTGCTCTCCCTGCTGACGGACATCCCGGCCCGGGCAGCCGTCTGGCTGGCCAATCCGGGCAATCCTTCCGGCTCGTTCCTGCCGCCTGCGTCCTGCCGCCGCCTGCTGGAGGCCCGTCCCGACCTGCTCTGGATCATCGACGAAGCCTTTGCCGCCTATGCGGGCCCCGACGACTTTTCTTCCCTCATCACGCAGCTGCCGGACAATGCCGTGCTGCTGCGCTCCCTGACCAAGTTCCATGCCGTGCCCGGCGTGCGCCTGGGCTATATGGTCACACGGGCGGAACGGGCACGGCGATGGCGCAGACAGTTGCCCGCCTGGAGCGTCAATGCCTTTGCCCTGGCCGCCGCACAGGCCGTGCTGACGGATACGTCGGACTTTGCCGACCGGACACGGGACGAGAACCGCCGCCGCCGCGAGCATCTGTGCGCCTGCCTGCGCGACGTACCCGGCATCACGGTCTTCCCCTCGCTGGCCAACTATGTGCTGTTCCGCTGCGAACAGGCCCCGGCGGACCTGTATGCCCGCCTGCTGCGGGAATACGGCATCGCCGTGCGCGACTGCTCCAATTATCGCGGCATGGAGGACGGCAGCTGGTTCCGTGCCGCCGTGCGGCTGGAAGAAGACCATCAGCGGCTGGCCGACGCCCTGCGCGGCATCCTGCACCCGTCCGTGCCCGTGCCGCCGCGCCCGCGCTCCCGGCGCCCCGCCCTCATGCTGCAGGGCACGTCCTCCGATGCGGGCAAAAGCATCCTGGCCGCCGCCTTCTGCCGCATCCTGCGTCAGGATGGCTACGACGTGGCTCCGTTCAAGGCCCAGAACATGTCCCTCAACTCCGGGGTAACCGCCCTTGGCGAAGAGATGGGGCGCGCCCAGATCGTCCAGGCCCAGGCGGCCCGCATCGATCCCGAGGCCCTCATGAATCCCGTGCTGCTCAAACCGCATTCGGAGACCGGGTCACAGGTCATCGTCCTGGGCAAACCCGTGGGGCACATGCAGGCCCGCGAATATTTCCGCTACAAGGCCGGGCTCTGGCAGACCGTGCGCGACGCCTACGACACGCTGGCCGACCGGCACGAGGTCATGGTCCTGGAAGGGGCAGGCAGCCCAGGCGAGGTGAACCTCAAGCAGCACGACATCGTCAACATGCGCATGGCCGCCCACGCGCAGGCCTCGGTGCTGCTGGTGGGCGACATCGACCGCGGCGGGGTCTATGCCTCGCTGCTGGGCACCTGGATGACCCTGGAACAGCAGGAGCGCTCCCTGCTGGCGGGCTGGCTCGTCAACAAGTTCCGGGGCGACGCTTCCTTTCTGGAACCGGCCCATGCCTATGTGCGGCAGGCCACCGGCATCCCGGTGCTGGGCGTCATCCCCTGGCTGCGCAATATCAACATCCCGGATGAAGACATGGCGGGCTTCCCCTGGTCGCAGGCGGCGGACACCACGCCGCCCCCGCCCGGCATCCTCGACATCGCCGTGGTCATGCCCCGGCATGTGTCCAACTTCACCGATATGACGCCTCTGGCCGCCGAACCGGACGTGCGCCTGCGGGCCGTACGCCGGGCCGAAGACTGGGGGCAGCCTCATGTGGTCATCCTGCCCGGTACCAAGAGCGTGGCCGCCGACCTGGCCGCGCTGCGGGCCGACGGCCTGGCCGAGCTCATCTGCCGCCATGCCGCCCGGGACGGCTGGCTGCTGGGCATCTGCGGCGGGCTCCAGATGCTGGGGCGCGCCATCCTCGATCCGCTGGGGCTGGAATCCGCCGCGCCTTCCGTGCCCGGCCTCGGGCTCATGGATCTGGAATCCACCTTTGCTGCGGACAAGACGCTGGTCAGCGTGCGCCGGGCCGCCACGCCGCTGCCGGTCATGACCGGCGGTTACGAGATCCATCACGGCCATACCAGCCACGGCCCGTCGGCCCTGCCCCTTTTCGTGCGCGAGGGCCAAGGCGCTCCGGAAGAACGCATCTGCGGCTATGTGAGCGGCCGTCGCTGGGCCACTTATCTGCACGGTCTGTTCGATGACGACGCCTTCCGCCGTGCCTGGCTCGATCATGTGCGGCAGGACGTGGGCCTGAAGCCGCAGGGCCGCCAGCTGGTGCGCTGCGATCTGGAAGCCTCGCTGGACCGCCTGGCCGACGTGGTGCGCCAGAATGTGGACATGAAGGCCATTTACAAGCGTCTGGGGCTGTGAGGAACTATGGCCCAGCCGTAATACGGGATGACGGCCCGGCAGATGCAGCTGCCGTCATCCCCGCAACAGCGCCCCGCCGCGAGGATATTTTGCCGTTGCGCGCCCCGGGCGTTCAACTGGCTGAAGACCATAAAAAAGCCGCCCTTTGCGGGCGGCTTTTTTGCGCTCCCTGTCAGCACAGCAGGGCGGCGAACTGTTCCACCGGGAGCGGCCGGCTGAGCAGATAGCCCTGGGCCCTGGGACAGCCCAGTTTGCGCAGGACAGCCAGCTGTTCCTCGGTCTCCACGCCCTCGGCAACGGTACGGATGCCCATATCCTCCGCAGCCTCGATGACCAGACGCAGCAGGCGCTGGCGTTTGTCGCTGCCGCACAGGTCATCCATCAGGCTCTTGTCCAGCTTGAGCTCATCGAAGCCCAGACGCGCCAGGGTCATGAGATTGGCATAGGCCACACCAAAATCGTCGATGGCCACCCGGAAGCCTTTGGCCCGGATGCTGTCCACGACCTTCTGGAACGTACGGTAATCCTCCGTACTGGCCGTTTCCGTGATCTCCACCTGCAACAGTTCGGCCGGGATGTCGAACTTTTGCCTGATCTCCTCCAGCCTGTCGGCCACTTCAGGAAAGGCCAGCGTCGTACGGGAAAAATTCACGGCCATGGGCACCAGCGGCCGCCCCTCGTCCCGCCAGCGTTTCAGGCAGGCGCAGACCTTGCCGAACACATGCAGGTCCACCTGCGGCATGGCGTACAGGGATTCCAGCAGGGGGATGAATTGCGTGGGCGGGATGACCTTGCCCTCGCTTATCAGGCGCAGCAGGATCTCGCCGCCGACCACCGCGCCATCCGCCACCCGGAACTGGGGCTGGCAATACAGGGTAAAACTGTCCGAGGCCAGCAGCTCTTCCAGACGGCCGGGCCGGGCCAAGTCGAGGACGTCGTCCAGCCCGCTCCGGTAACGACCGCTCTGGGGCGACGAGCGGTAAAAATCCCGCTTGGCGGCAAACATCCGGGCATCGGCGGCGATCAGGCCTTCGCCTATATCGTCTTCGCGGCGCACCCAGGCGCAGCCTACAGAAGCGGTAAAGCCCAGCGTCCCGGCAAACAGGGAACGCACCCGCTCCACATCCCTGCGGAACTCCCGTTCGTCCCCTCCCTGCCACAGCAGGACAAATTCGTCACCGCCCATGCGGTATACGGCCGTATCCGGCAGGAGCTCATGGACCGAACGGCTCACCGCCGCCAGGACGGCGTCCCCGCCGCTGTAGCCGTCGCCGTCATTGATATCCTTGAGGCCGTTGATGTCCAGGAAGATGACGCCGATGTCGGCATCCCGCTTCTGCACGTCGCGCTGGAAAGCATTGCGGTTGAATACCCCGGTCAGCTGGTCGTGATAGCTGAGGAAATGCAGCTCGTTCAGCGAATCCCGCCGCCACAGGGAGGAGCTGAGGAAAAACTTCATGGATGACAGCAGCACCCGGGAAGAATCGATACGCTCGGGATCCAGGTTGTCCACGCCCACGAAACCGCGCAGGCTCTTGCCGTTCCAGAGCGGGAACACCAGCAGGGAGTGGATGTCCTGGCGTTTGAGCACGGCGTATTCTTCAGGGCTGGTCACACGCAGGCTTTCCAGATCCGTGATCAGGATGGGCTGGTGGGCGTGAAAATTGGGCATCCAGCGGGCAATGACGCCCACAGGGACATTGGCCAAAAATTCCTTTTGGGGCACGACGCCCTCTCGGCACCATTCAAAGGTATTGCGGACGACATCGTCGGAAAATTCGAAGATGTAGGCTCTGTCCGCCTGCAAATATTCGCCGATGGCGGCCAGCACGTCGTCGATCAGGAAAGGCAGGTCGGCATCCTGCCGGTACAGCTTGCGGGCACAACGGTTGATGAAGTTCTGCAGGGAAAGATTCTTGTCCAGCTGTTCCTGCAGGAGCACATGCTCCGTGATGTCCGAGGCGATCTCCGTCCTGACCTGCCTGCCGTTGAACTCGCAAATGCTGTCGCTCAGCAAAAAATGGCGTCCGACAAGCTGGTTGTAGAACTTCCATACATAGCAGCCGTCCTGGGAAAGCTTGCCGTTGGTACAAAAAGGACAGGGATCCCGCCGTCCCTGCAGGATCTCGTAACATTTGCCATGCAATCTCTGGGGGATGTGGAACTCTTCTGCCAGGGCCCTGTTGTAGTAGAGCAGCTCGTAGGTCTCCATATCGGCGATGTAGACCAGCTCCTGCAGGTTATCCAGGATCTTTTCATGCATGTTCATGATGCTACCCGAAAGAAGGACTGAAAAAATGCGGAATCGGCGGCGAAACCATGTAAATGAGTTCCAATAGCACGGGACAGATGCAGCGTAAAGGAAGGAAACACCCCAAAAGCCGCCACCGGACAAAAATATCCTTTCCCCGCCATATCCTTGAGCAATCTTCGCAAGTCGGGTACAAGTCTCCCGTTGCCGCCGTCCGGGGCGGCACGCCGGCTGTTTTTCCCTTTTTTTATGCAAGACATACGGAACCACCCATGTCAAAAGTCGTCATCATCACTACCGGCGGCACCATCGCCATGCAGCATGACAGCGTGACCGGTGCGGCCGTGCCCGCTGTCAGCGGTGCGGACCTTGTCCGGGCCATCCCCGGCCTGGGCAGCGTCTGCGATCTGGAAGTACGCGAGTTCGACAACCTGCCGAGCCCGGCCATCACCCCTGACCACATGTTCCGCCTGGCGGCCATGGTCCGGCAGTATCTGGCCATGGACGACGTCAGCGGCGTCGTCATCACCCACGGCACGGACAGTCTGGAAGAAAGCGCCTATTTCCTCGATCTTTCCCTGGAAGGCCACAAGCCTGTCTGTTTCACGGCAGCCATGCGCTCCGGTGACGAGCTCAGCCCCGACGGGCCGCGCAACATCCTGGCGGCCGTGCGCGTGGCGGCCTCACGCTCGGCCCGCAACATGGGCAGCCTTGTGGTCATGAACGAGCAGATCCACGCCGCCCGCGAAGTCACCAAGACCCACGCCGCCAATGTGGCCACCTTCCAGTCCCCCTGGTGGGGCCCCCTGGGGGTGGTGGACGGCGACAGGGTCATCTTCCGTAGGGCCCAGCTGGGCCGCCAGACCTTTTTGCCCCACAGCCTGTGCAAAAAGGTCGACCTCATCAAGCTGGTCACCGGTTCCGACGCCGCCTATCTGGACTTTGCCGTCTCGCGCGGTGTGGACGGCATCGTGGTGGAAAGCTTCGGCCGCGGCAACGTGCCGCCCTATGTGATCCCCGGTATCGCGCGCGCTCTGGAGAAGGGGATTATCGTGGTCAACGCCACCCGCACGGGCGGCCGCGTGCTGGACGAATACGGCTACGAGGGCGGCATGCTGCAACAGCACAAGATGGGCGTCATCATGGCCGGAGAACTGAGCGCCGCCAAGGCCCGCCTCAAGCTCATGCTCATCCTCAGCCAGTACGGCCCCGACGGTCGTCCCGATCCTGCGGAAGTGGCCCGCTACTTCGAGCACAGCATGTGATCCTGCGGCGGGTGGCCCCGCCCCCAAAGCATGCCCAAAGGCCGGAGCCTCTCCGGCCTTTTTTTATCCGTTCCCGGCCTGTCCCGGCCGCATGCCCTGGCCCGGAATCCGCTTGCCTTCGACCGGGACGGACGCGATACTGGCAAAAGATCCGGCAGCGGGACCCCTCCCGCGCCGGGATCTCTCCAAAGGTCCGCCTTCCTGTGGCCGGCCTTTTCCCGAGCATACCCCGATGGAGGGAACCCATGCGTACCTTGCTGACTTCGGCCCTGTGCGCCGCCCTGCTGTCCTGCGGCCCCGGCGTTGCCTGGGCGGCTCCTGCCCCCGATGCCGCGGACATGAGCAAACCGGCCACGGGGCACACCCGCGCCGCCCACGCGGCCATGAGCAAAGAAGTGGACTTTGCCGACCGGCAGGATTTTCAGGATGCCCAGCGCGGCTTTCTGGCTCCCCTGCCGGACAGGGGCCGCATCCTCGACGCCAACGGCCGCGAGACCTGGAACCTGGCCCCCTATGATTTTCTGGCCCCGGCCATGAGCCGCGACTTTCCGCCGTCGGTCATCATGCCCACCCAGGCGCCGGATACGGTCAATCCTTCCCTGTGGCGGCAAAGCCAATTGGTGCTGCGCGACGGCCTCTACAAGGTCGTGGACCGCCTCTACCAGATCCGCAATGCCGACCTTTCCAACATGACCATCATCGAGGGCGACAGCGGCATCATCGTGGTCGATCCGCTCATCTCCGCCGAGAACGCCGCGGCGGCCCTCAAGCTCTATTACGCCCACCGGCCGCACAAGCCGGTGGTGGCCGTCATCTATTCCCACAGCCATGTGGACCATTACGGCGGCGTGCACGGCGTGGTGGATGAAAAAGACGTGGCCGCCGGCAAGGTGCGGATCATCGCGCCCAAGGGCTTCATGGAAGCGGCCGTGGCCGAGAACGTGCTGGCCGGCAATGCCATGAGCCGTCGGGCCCAGTACATGTACGGCTCCCTGCTGCCGCCCTCGCCGCGCGGTCATGTGGGCGCCGGGCTGGGGCTGGCCACCTCCCGCGGCACGTCGGGCCTGCTGGAGCCCACCCGCCTCATCGAAAAGGATGGCGAGACCCTGCAGCTGGACGGCCTTACCTTCATCTTCCAGATGGCGCCCAACACCGAGGCCCCAGCGGAGATGCACTGGTACATCCCGGAACTCAAGGCCCTGACCGCCGCCGAGAACTGCACCCACACCATGCACAACCTCTACACCCTGCGCGGGGCCAAGGCGCGCGATCCCCTGTGCTGGAGCCGTGCTCTGGACGAGAGCCTGCAGCGCTGGGGCGGCGAGGCGGAGGTCCTGTACGGCATGCACCACTGGCCCGTCTGGGGAGCGGAACGGGTGCGTACCGAGCTGGGCCTGATGCGGGACCTGTACCGCTACATCAATGACCAGACCCTGCATCTGGCCAATAAAGGCCAGACCATGCTGGAGATCGCGGAGACCCTGCGTCTGCCTCCCGAACTGCAGCGGGTCTTCAGCCTGCGCGGCTATTACGGCAGCCTCAACCACAATGCCAAGGCCGTGTACAACTATTATCTGGGCTGGTTCGACGGCAATCCCGCGCACCTGCACATGCTGGCCCCGGTGGAGGCCGCCCGCAAATATGTGGAATACATGGGCGGTGCCGATGCCGTCCTGAAGCGGGCCCGCAAGGACTTTGAGGCCGGTCAGTACCGCTGGGTGGCCCAGGTGCTCGACCACGTGATCTTTGCCGAGCCGGACAACAAGGCCGCCCGCGAGCTGGCCGCCGATGCCCTGGAACAGCTGGGCTATCAGGCCGAGAGCGCCCCCTGGCGCAACTTTTACCTGAGCGGCGCCCGCGACCTGCGGGGCCTGCCGCCCGCCGTGCCCGCCAATGCCGCCAGCCCCGTCAACACGCAGGCCAGGGCCATGCCCGCGGTCCTGTACTTCGACTATCTGGGCGTGCGTCTGGATGGGGTCCGGGCCCAGGGCAAGACGCTGGATCTGCTCATCCGCCTGACAGACACGCAGGAAGGCTGGGAGCTGCATCTGGCCAACAGCGTGCTCACGGCGCACAGGGCGGATCGTGACCGTCGTGCCCCCCTGCTCACCTGCACCCGCCTTCAGATGATGGCCCTGTTCGAAGGCCGCCTGACGCCTGAACAGGCCGTGCAGCAGGGCCTGCTCCAGAACGCCGCACCGGTGAAGGAACTGCTCTCCCTGCTGGACAGCTTCCGTCCCGATTTTCAGCTGGTGCTGCCGTAAACCATCCCTGCTGACGCAAAACGGGAGGACGGCCACAGCGGTCGTCCTCCTTTTTTTCTGCGCGTGGAACGGCCACGGGCAACGTCACGGGAGCTGCCGGGCCCTCAGGGCATCAGACACGTCCCATGAAGAGAAAGAGCGTATGCAGGACGCTCAGCGAACAGAGCAGCGCCTGCTCCACCCACGCCCCGCCCCGTCCGCAGCAACGGATCTCCAGGGCTCTATGACGGCAGACGGACATGCAGTCCCGGCACAGGGTGCAGCGCCAATCCGGGCCGGCGACCCTGCCGTCCCCGTCCAGCCGCAGGGCGCCGTATCGGCAGACCCGCGCACAGGCCCCGCATCCCGTGCAGTGCCCGTTCCGGCGCAGACGCCACGGGGAGAGACGCGCCAGCAGGTTGGCCGTCATCCCCAGCGGACAGATGCCGCAACAATACACCGGGATGCCCAGCTTCCGGCTCAGCCAGAGGGCACAGGGCAACAGGGCCAGCCCCAGCGCCAGCGCAAGGACCAGGGCCCAGGGCCACGGCAGCCCGGCAAGGCGCAGTCCCAAAGGCAGGAGCAGGCTCACGGCCAGCAGGCCCCAGCGCATCTTGCGCCAGAGCGCGGGCACGCCCCGGCCGCTGCGGGGCCCGGCATCCGCCGCCCGGGCATCCCAGACGCCCAGATAGCACAGATGACTGCACCAGGCACTGCCCGCCAGCAGCAGCGAGACCGCGAACAGCCCGGGCATGAAGAGCGAGCCCCCGCCCCGGTACAGCGGACCGGACAGGATGAGCCCCGGCACGGGCAGGTGCGGCACGCCCTGCAAAAGGAACAGGCTGTGCAGGAAAAGCCCCGCCAGCAGCTGCCCGAAAAACACGCAGGAAAACAGCAGCCAGATGCGTCGCCGCCATACCGGGGCCCGACGCCTGTCCGCAAGCCAGCCATAGACGAGGCCCGCCCACAGACCGGCCAGCAGGGCCTGCACCGCTCCCCAGCCCGGTACGAGCCGGTGCAGCAGCAAAAGATCAGGCCGCAGCCCGTCCGGCAGCAACAGCAGGGCCGAGACCAGCAGACAGGCGAGCGCCTGGGCACGGGGACCGGAGACCTCGTCCCTGCGGCAGGCGCGACTGCGCAAGGCTGCGGCCGCCAGCAGGGTCAGCGCGGCCACCGCACCCAGTATGCAGGCCATCCTCAGCCAGTCCTGGCCCAGTTGCAGACGCCAGCGGGCCAGGGCCAGCGTCGTCATGCCCCACTCCGCGGCCAGCCCCAGCAAAAAGACCGCGGCACTACGCCGCAGCCAGGCCACCGGCCGCCAGAGCAGCCCGGCCCAGACCAGACAAACACAAGCAAGGCCATGCTGCCCGCTGCGAAAAAAATGGGCTGCCCCCAGCACAAAGGCCAGCGAGGCCCCCGCCAGAGCCGCGCGGCCCTTCCATCTCCCCGGCTGGGGACACGCCCGGGGCGCGGCCTCCATCTGCATGCTGCCGTCCATCCTGCCCTCCTGCCTGTTTGGCCGCCTTCCACGAGGACGGCCTGCCTGTTGTCCCCCGCTGTCACGTCCTCAATGGTCGCATCAGCGTGAGCAGGCCAATCTTGCCACAGCGCCCGCCTCCGGGCTGTGCCCGCAGCCACACGAGCGCGTACGATCTGCTTTTCAGAAAAAATATGTGGGACGGGATGATGACAAAATCCCTTGCACAGCAGCGTACGGCATGCTCCATTCCGCAAAATGGAACGGTGGTCTGGTATCTCCATGCGAAATGGGGAAGGACATGCTCTCCCTCAGGCCTTTCCCCCATCCGTCAGCTGAAAAAGGAGGTTCCATGCCCAGCCATACCGATCCCCTGTTCGACCGTGCCGCCGGTTGTCTCATGGGCCAGATCGCCGGGGATTCCCTGGGCGGTCTGGTGGAATTCTGTTCCCCGGCCACCATCCGCGAACGCTATCCCGATGGACCCCGTCTGCTGGAAGACGGCGGTACCTGGAACATCCTGGCCGGGCAACCCACGGACGACTCGGAAATGGCCCTCATGCTGGCCCGTCTGCTGGCCGAAGCCGTGGAATATGATGCCGAAGAAGCCCGCCGCCGTTATCTTTTCTGGCTGGAGAGCGGCCCCTTCGACATGGGCCGGACCATCGCCCTTGGCCTGCGCGGGCATCCCGACCCGGACAGCCAGGCCAACGGCGCTCTCATGCGTGTGAGCCCGCTGGGCATCTTCGGCGCCACCCGCCACTGGCACGACGTGGCACGCTGGGCGCAACAGGATGCGGCCCTGACCCATGCCCACCCGGTCTGCCAGCAGGCCAATGCCCTGTATGCCTGCCTCATCGCGCAGGCCATCCGCAGCGGCGATTCTCCCCAGGACCTGTACGCCTGGCTTCTCAGGCTTGCCCGGCGGCAGCGGCTTGAGCCCTGTCTGTACGAGATCCTGGAGCTGGCGCCGCACGAAGCGCCTGCGGATTATGTACACAAAATGGGCTGGGTCCGCATCGCCCTGCACAATGCCCTGTGGCAGCTGCTGCACGCGCCCACGCTGGAGGAAGGCGTGGTGGATACCGTGCGGCGCGGCGGTGATACGGACACCAACGCCGCCATCTGCGGGGCCCTGCTGGGAGCCGTGTACGGTCTGGAGGCCATCCCGGCGCAATGGCGACAAGCCATCCTTGCCTGCCGCCCGCAGGCCGGACGACCGGGCGTGCGCCACCCCCGCCCTGACTGCTTCTGGCCCGTCGATGTGCCGGACCTTGTCCCCCGCCTGCTGGAAGACCGCCGCGATTTCCGCTGGGAACGCTTCTGCTCCACGGAAGACGACCTGCCAACGCTCATCCGCAAGTCCTGATGCCGCGGGACGGCCCGTCCCATGAAGCCCCGGCCGGACAGGCCGGGCGGGAACGCTTTACACACTGCCCAAAGCCCGCCATAGTGGACGGATATGACGGCTGCATGTCCGCACAAGGAGGGGCTTATGGCTGAAACCATGCATGCACTGGTCTATCACGGTACCAACGACCTGCGGCTGGAGGAACGTCCCCTGCCGCAGATACAGGATCCGCGCGACGCCATCGTCAAAGTGGAACTTTCCAGCATCTGCGCCAGTGACCTGCATATCCGCAACGGCGGGGTACCGCGTGCCCTGCCCGGCACGGTGCTGGGGCACGAATTCGTGGGCGAAGTGGTGGCAACGGGCAGCGAGGTGCGCAAAGTGCGCCCCGGCCAGCGTGTGGCCGCCAATGTGGAAACGTTTTGCGGTACCTGCTGGTTCTGCCGCCAGGGCTACGTCAACAACTGCCGTCACGGCGGCTGGGAGCTGGGCTGCCGCATCGACGGCTGCCAGACCGAGTATGTGCGCGTGCCTTTTGCGGACAACGGCCTCGACCCCATCCCTGATTCCCTGTCCTATCAGGATGTGCTGCTGGTGGGCGACGTGCTGGCCAGCGGTTACTTTGGTGCGGAACTGGCCGCCATCCGCCCCGGCGACAGCGTGGCCGTGCTGGGGGCCGGACCTGTGGGCCTGTGCGCCATGCAGTGCGCACGCCTGTTCGGCCCCGCGCAGGTCATCGCCGTGGACATCCTGCCCAGCCGCCTGCAGCTGGCGCAGGAACGCGGTTATGCCGACCTGACCATCGACGCCGCCGCGGATGACGCGGAAGCGCGCATCCTCGACGCCACCGGCGGTCTGGGCGCCGATGCGGTCATCGAATGCGCGGGCGGGCACGATACCTTCCAGACCGCCTGGAAAGTGGCCCGCCCCAATGCCACCGTGGCAGTGGTGGCCATGTATGAAGAAGCGCAGAGCCTGCCCCTGCACCTGATGTACGGCAAGAACCTGACCTTCCGTACCGGCGGTGTGGACGCCACCCACAGCGCGGAGCTGATCCGCCTTATCGAGCGCGGCCGCATCGACACCAACCCGCTCATCACCCACAGCCTGCCCCTGAACAAGATCCTGGAGGGCTACCGCATCTTCGAACAGCGGCAGGACGACTGCATCAAGTGCGCCATCACGCCCTGGAAGCGCTGATCGCATCCGACTTCCGTACCCAAGGGCCCTGCGGGGCCCTTTTTTTATGGTGCCCGGCTGCTTAGCTCCCCTTTCCGCCTTCCGGTCCGGGGCCGGAGAGTATCGCCTTTCCGCCGAAAAACGGAAAATGGACTTGCCTCGGGACAGCACTTCCGTCTACGCTGTCTATATTCGGGAGGCGGCTCCCTGCCGTTCCCGTCAGACCGTAACCGGAGTTGCGTATGGAACTGTTTTCCGTTCTGGGGCTGGCGGACGCTCCGGTGCTGCTGGCGGTGCTTTCACTGCTGGCCGCGCTGGTGCTTTCCCTCTTCAGCCTGATCCGTCAGGGAAGGGGGCGCTAGATGCTGGCCGATGTCCTCATCTGGGGCGGCTACATCGCCCTGTTCATCTGGCTGTCCCGCAAGGGCAGCGGGCATGATGTCATGGTTTCGGGCCGCGTGGGTTTCGGCATCCAGGCTTTTGCCTATGTGGCCACCTATATCTCCGCCGTGGCCCTGGTGGGCTTTGGCGGGCTGGCCTATGCCTACGGCATGCAGATGCTGCTGGTGGCCGCCGGCAATGTCTGGCTGGGGACATGGATCGTCTACCGCTATCTGGCCTGGCCCACCCGCCTGTGCCAGCGCAACCTGCAGGCCCGCACCCCGGTGCAGCTGCTGGCCAACGGCCACCGCAGCCCCCTGCTGGGGCGCTGCCTGGCCCTGGTCTTTGCCGTGTTCCTGGGCGTCTATGCCTCGGCCGTCATCAAGGGCGCGGCCCTGCTGCTGGCCCAGATCATGCCCGTGCCCGTCTGGCTGCTGGTCTGGATCGTGGCCCTGCTGGTGGCGGCGGCCATCTATATGGGCGGCCTGCGCGGCGTGCTCTATACCGAGGCCATGCAGGGCTTCGTCATGCTGGTGGGCATCTGCATGCTGACCGTGGCCGTGTTCGACAAGGTGGGCGGCCCGCTGGAGGGCATGGCCCGGCTGGCGGAGCTGGCGCCCACTGCAACGGCCAATACCGGCTTCGTCTCGCTGGCCGACGGCGGGCAGGGCTGGTTCATCATCTCGCTGGTCATCGTCACGTCCGTGGCGGTCTGGGCCCAGCCCCAGATGATCCAGCGCCATTTTGCCCTCAACTCCGCCCGGCAGGTCAACCGCATCACGCCGCTGGCCATGCTGGTGCTGACCGTGCTGGTGGGCGGCGCCTACTATGTGGCCAGCCTGGCCCGCCTGTTCATGCCCGAGGTGGCCTCGCCCGATGACGTCATGCCCGCCCTGGTCAAGATGCTGCTGCCCGACATCGGCCTGCAGCTCTTCGTGCTGGCCATCGTCTCGGCCTCCCTGTCCACGGCCACGGCCATCTTCCACATCGCCGTGGCGGCCATCGCCGAAGACCTGCCGGGCCGCAAGACCTCGCGCGGCATGTGGGTCGCGGGCATCGTCTTCTGCGTGCTGCTCAGCGGCGGCTGTGCCCAGATCAAGGGGCAGATCATCGCCATGCTCTGCACCACCAGCTGGAGCATCGTGGGCTCCACGGTGCTGGTGGCCTATGTGGCCCTGGTGCGCTTCGGCAAGCGCAGCGGCCTGGCCGCCTGGTGCAGCTGCTGTGCGGGCTTCGTGAGCTGCATGCTCTGGTACCTCATGACGCACCCGCAGTTCGCCATCCTGCCCATGCCCTGGCCCTCGCTGGCCACGGTGCCGCCCTTTTTCGTGGGCTTCGCCTTCTCGCTGGCCGGCTGGGGGCTCGGCTGGGCCCTGGACGGCGAAGGCCGCCGGAATTCCTCGTTCTGGCCCGCGGGCATGAAGCCCGGCATGTAGATGCAGCTTTTTGAACACGAAAAGGGGCCCTTTGCGGTGCTGTCGATGCCTGCAACGCGTCTTCGTCGCCAGCGGACACGACCCTCACCACGTCCCGCCATACGGGGGAGCTGTCCGGCATGATGACAGTCTGCCCTGCCCAAAGATACAAAAAAAGACCGGTGGCCCGCAGCAGGGGCGCCGGTCTTTTTTTGTCCGTCGCGGTTCTTGTCGGCCGTATCCGTGGTTGCCGCATCCCTTCCAGGAGATACGGACAAAAACGGATGGCCCCTTCCCGCTTCCGGCCATGCGCGTCGCCGACTCAGGCCGTCGTGCCGTCCTGCTTTTTCCGCAGCCATGCGGTCCGTACCGCATGCAGCAGGGCCAGATGCCCGGGGATGACATCCTGCCGCCGGAAATGCCGCACCACTGTGGCCCGGGCCGCGCGGGAGAGCCGTGCCAGTTCCTGCGGCCGCCCAAGGGCCGCCGCCAGCGTGGGCACAAGGAGCGCCGCATGGCACCAGAGGCAGCCCCCGCCCGCACGCAGCAGGGGCCAGCGTGCCGCATCCCCGGCCAGCACCGGCACCACGCCGCAGCTCATGGCTTCCAGCAGCACCGGTGCGGAAAGGCACGAGGCCTCCGGGGCCGTGATGACGGCCGCCGTGCGGAGCAGATCCCTGTAGGCCCGCAGGGAGAGCCGCTCCGGCATGCTCACGCCCGGCGGCAGGGCGGTGGCGAGGGCCGCCAGACGCTCCCGCCCTGTGGCGCTTTCGCACAGCAGGGTCAGGCGGCACTCCGGCCTTTGGTCCAGCAGTTTTTCCGCCAGGCGCAGCAGCCGCCCCGCGTCCGCGGCATCCCGGACGGCACAGAGCACCTGCCCGTCCCCTTCTGCCCGGCGGCAGGCCCCGTCCCCGGCAGGGGCAAAATAGTCCGTATCCACCGGATACGGCAGGGTCACGACGCCCCGCTGTTCCAGATCGCGGCTTTCCGCTTCTGCCGCCAGCCTGATGACCAGATCGCTCTGCCGCATCTGGCGGCATTGCAGCAGATGGCGGACAAGGCCCCGCCCGTCGGCAGCCAGCCCGTCGGACGGCAGCCCTTCCGCAAAGCAGACCGCGAACGTGTCGGGGAACGCGTCCCTGAGGAACAGCCCCTGCTCCAGCGCCGAAGAAAGCAGCACCATATCCGGCACAAAGCCGCTCTGCCGCAGCAGGCGGAAGGCCTGCAGGGCCTGCCGGCCCGTCTCCACGGCCCTGTCCAGCACCGTGCCCGCCCCGTCCCCGGCAAGGCGACGGCGGGAGGGGGAAAGCACCACATGCCGCACCCCGGGCACACTGAAATCCCGTCTACCCCGACAGGAGGCGAAAAGGATCTCGTGCCCGGGCTGCGCGGCAAAGGCCGCCAGCAGCGGCCCCAGGTCCCCCGGGAAGGTATGGTTGATGAACAGGATGCGCATGGGTGTGTTCTGGAAGGGATGTTGCACGGGGCGGCCACAGGGCCGCCCCGCCTGGATAAGGTTTAACTGTTGGTATGTTCCAGGATGAAGACCTGCTGGGCCATCTCGCCATTGTCCGACGAAGTGGTGGAATCATGCTGGAGATTGGTCTCCAGGGTCAGGCCGCCTTCCTCGGCACCGCCATGAAAGTCATAGCTGCCGTCCGCCTGCTCCGTCCACTTGCCCATATCCAGCGTCAATGTTTCCTGACCGTCAGGATTGGTACCCAGCTCGATACCGTACTTGTCGGCCAGCTCCTGGATGCTGGTCAGGCTCAGGGCATCCTTGCCGGTAATGAGTACTTCGATGCTGTCCACGATGGGGCCTTCATGGCCGTCCTTTCCGCCGCTGAGCAGCGTATCCATCGTCAGCGTGCTGTCAGCGGACACCATGAAGTCGATGCCGCTGCCGCCGCTGACCAGATAGTCGGCCTTGTCGTAGACGATGATGTCGTTACCGTCACCGGCATAGATGGTGTCCCTGCCCTCGCCGCCGTCGATGTAGTCATCGCCGCTGCCGCCGAAGATCTGCTCGTCACCGTCGCCGCCGAGGAGGATGTCGTCATCATCCGTGCCGGTCAGGACATCAGTTTCCTCCGTGCCGAGGATGCCTTCCTCACCGGCAGGTGGGAGCACATCGCCGGAGGCGACCCCCTTCCCGACCAGACCCGAAGCATCGTCAGACAGGTCAGGAGCCGCAGCGGTGAAAAGCAGCCCTTCGGCGTCAAAGGGGGCGTGTTCTTTGTCGGGCAGGAGACCTTCCAGACTTTCCGTGCCATCGGCAAGAGGATCCATAACGCCGGGAGCGAACAGACTGCTATCCAGAGTGGCATCGAAAGCATCGGCGCCGGACTGGGCGGCTCCGTCCATGTGCAGAGTGGATGGTGCATCCCCGATATCGCTGGACAGCCCGTCCGCCTTCACATCCGCGTGCGGCATGCCGTCCGTTCCCGTGGCGGCAGCCAGGACATCATCCGCAGCGTCCGCCACCAGGGCCATCCCCAGCAGTGTGGCCGCAGCCATACGCGGGGCCGCCGCTTCCGCAGCCATGCTCGACTGCAAAAGCGCTCCATCCATCATCCCCTGCGACCCGTCCTTGCCTTCCCGCTTTTCGGCAGCGGGCTGCTTTTCCTCCTCTTCAGGCAGTGCATCCGCCGCCTGACTGTCTCCCACTTCGTCTTCTGAAGGCACGACCTTTACCTTTATCTCCGCCGTATTGCCATCGCCATCCGTGGCAATGATCGGAAGAGTAAAGTCCGTGTCTTGCTGGGGATTGGTTGCTTGATCAAACCAGTTCAGAGTCCACTTACCTGCTTCCGTGATAGTGGCCTCCCCTACGATGACCTTCGTATACGTGTCATCATCACCGGAACTAGATAAAAAATGTATCGTTTTACCATCGCCTTCCACAGAGACGGTCAGTTTTTTTTCGTTTACAGTAACAACATCATTCTGGTCATAGCCAAAAGAATATCCCTTGATACCATCGGCACTGACGGCTTCAACCTGGCCTTCGGATTTCAGGACAGTGACGGGCGAGTAGCCGACTTCAACACCGTTCAGCAAGAAGTCTGACTTCGTTCCCCAGGGTACGATATAGACCGTATTAAAGGCTTCGGCACTACTGAATTTTGTGGAGTCAACGATACCGCTCTCCGCATCTTTCCCTTCGATCAGCAGTTTATCGACTACCTTATCATCATTCATCAAAATTATATAGGCCTTTTCTTGATCACCTTGAGTATTATAAAAAGAGTTCAATGTGATGGTAATGGAATAGGCATTATCGGCGCCCAAATCCATTTTGACAGCTTCCCAGTCTGCATTGCCATCTTCGAATTGGCCATTGATCGCACCGATCTCACCATCGCTCTGATCATTGCTATGACCCCGCTGACCACTATACACGGCCATGCCGCTCTCGCCCTTATTCCAGGCTGTGGAAACAAAAGTCAGCAATGGAGCCGTGTCACCAACAATAGTATCAGTAATATCTGTTATCTGTATCGATGGTGCAGCATCATCTTGATCTCCATGCCTTATAGGCGTTCCATCGCTGCCTTGATACTGAACAACGGCCGCACTGAATTTTATCTCATGATTCTCTTGTGTGAGATCAAGTTTTTTATAGCCATCTTCGTAGACTCCCCACTCTTCATGAGGGTGATCATAGACTTGTCCATCACTCGATTCCGGCAATTGATTCTTTACCCACTTCGGTACCCATTTAGCATCATTTTTTTGAGCAGCATTGTCAAAATCAAAGTCAGCTATATCCTCCTCCACTTCAGAAGAAGGAGTGATTGTAGCCTGTTGGGACTCCCTGATCGTCGGCACGTCGTCCGTGATGGTCAACGTCAGATCGGCCGAATCCGACGTCGTCGAGTCATCGTCGCCGTCCGTGACCGTCACCTTCACGCCGACGCCCTCCAGGTGCAGCTCCTGACCATTGCTCCCGTCGTGCTTCAGGGAACCAGCACCGGTCATTTTCAGGGTCACCTTACCGGTCGACTCGTCAACGGATATGGTGAATATATTCGTTTCACCGGCCATTCCCTTGAGGATACCACCCTCCAGTTGCAGTGTTACCTCTTCTTCCTGACCACCCACGATGGCTGTGAGGCCGGGATTCTTACTCGTGTCATATGTGAGCTCATACTTCGGGGATGTATTTTCCTTCTTTCCATCCGCACCGTAGTTGACATCAAATAACGTGGATGCCTCCATAAAGGCTGTACCCGTCTCAGTCACTTTCAGCTGGGCAGAGACTCCCTCCTCCACCGTCACCACCGGCGCGTCGTCTTCGATGGATACAGTAATGGTCGCGGGATCACTCATCTCCCCGTCGGCTTTTACCTGAACAGTAAAAGATTCAGCCTCTCTGCTCTGGTCAGGCCCCTCCCCGGGCGTATGGCTATAGGGCTGCGTTTGGGTATAGATATAGGTGATCTTCCCAGCCTCGCCATTGGTCAGCGTCAGCGTACCATATGTTGTCGTGACGGCCAGCTCTTCAGACGTACCGCTGAGTTTGCCGTCAGCATCCAGCTGGAAGGTATGATCCTTGCTGTTGATGGTCAGGGTCAGCGTCCCTTCCTTGCCATAGGTCTTCACGTTCAGGGTCCCGCTGGCTTCGTTGCTCGTAGCCTGGCCGTCACCGCCTTCCGCAGGCTCTGTACTACTGCCCAAGTCTGCTATATAGGACTCGTCCGTGACCAGTGTCGTCTCGGACGCCGTGAGGTCAGGAAGGTTTTTCAGGGGTATATCCACCTTCCCTGTGGCCTCATCATCATCACCGTCCCTGGTGATGAAGCCCAGCTCAAGGCTTCCCAGCTGGCCGTCCTCACCCCAGACCAGGAACTCCTCGTACTGGTCCATCTTCCAGCTCCAACTGCCGTCCTCCTGCTGCTCCAGGATCACCGAGAAGTATTCCTTGCCGTCAGCACTCCCTGTCAGGAGCGAATTCCCGGCACTGTCCGTCCTGATCTCCAGCGTCAGTTCCACAGATCCATCTTCCGTCTCGATCGTCAACGTCTCGGGCATATCGAAGCGGACATGCGCCTGAGTGAAATCGTTCGACGTCGTCGTGCCATCCTCACCGGTCTCCGCATGATAGCCATCCGCACCAGAGTCCACAGCTATCTCACCGGTCACCTGATGGATGGGCTCAGGCGCGGTGATGAGCCCAACGCCCTGGATAGTGAACGTACTGGCCTGGCCTGTCTTCCCTCCCGTATTTTGCAACGCCGAGATGACGACCTGGTCGAAGCCTTCGGACAGGAACTGGTCAGAATGAACGACGACCGCCTGGCCGCCCTCATTTTGCACGGCATCGATGACACGGGAACCGACGGGCTTGCCATCCTTGTAAAAGGTGACCAAGACATGCTCCTGCCCCTCGTTCCCCTTGAAATTTGAATAAAAGGCCCCGAAATCGAGGGATACGCCATAGGCGGTCTTGCCTCCCAGATCGATGACGATGGCCTCACTGCCTGTCAGCTCCCCATTCTTCACGAAAGCATTTGTCTCAAAGCCCCCGGCAGCATTATCAGTGAGAGGGTTATCAACTCCCTCGTTCCTGACCATGAGGCCAAAGTCGGCAAAATTTTTCTCTTTCTTCGGATACTGACTGTATTCAAGTTTATAATTGCCTGACCGTTCTATTTCGCCACTAATGGCGTAGCTCCCGTCTTCCATTTTTTCATAGTCGACGTGTGCAGCGTAGATTGTGACATCCTCCCAGTCTGCGTTGGTTTTACTGAGGATGTCCTCGTCTACGGCCTTGCCAGCATTATTTATATTGGTCGTCTTATTCTCAGAAACAAAATCAACATCTTCGCCTGAAGCAAGATTGTCGTCATCAGGTACGCTTTCCACGACCTCTGGCTCAGATACCGTCAGCGTGGGCACATCATCCACGATATCTACCGTGACGGATCCCTCTGCCTCACCATTGATCAGGATCGGGAAGGAGTCCGCGTCCTGCACCGTATTGGTCCCGTCATTGCCAGTCTCATCCGTGAAAGATTTGGTCAAATCGTAGCTGTACTCGATGGTGAGCCGGCCATCGTCCAATGTGGCCCCAGTGATGGTAAGGTTGCCGTAGCCACCCGTGACCGGCTGGCCATCCCAGACAACCTGACCATCAGTACCGACCGTCACGGTCGCGATACCTATGCTCACCGTACCGGCCTGACCGTGCATGTCCACCACCAGCTGGCCCGTGTCGGTCTTACCGGTGTCATGTACCAGACCGTCTTCGTCGACTCTCAGATCCGTATGGATGCTCTCATCGATGATGGGCGGGATGACCTCTGCATCCACCGTCACAGAGCCTGTGGCCGTATCGCCATCGGAATCTGTCACCGTGACGTTGAATTGATAGCTGTCATTCACGCCGTCAGAAATATCATTGCCATCTCTAGTGTAGACGATCTTGTAGCCACCGTCCCCAGTACTGACGATCTTCAGATTGCCGTCTTGAGTGTCAGGAGCGGTAAAAGAATATGTTCCGTTAGTCTCATGGGAGACGGTGAAGATATATTCCTTCTCTCCGACCATCACAGAAATCGAGGCCGTTTTTCCGGCCAACGAGATGACGTCCGCACCAACAGAGAACTTTTCCAGCGGAATCTCGATGGTATCCGCAGTATCGTAGACAGGTTCGAGGGGGTCGATCTCCAGTACAGGCGCATCATCCAGGGCATTGGCCGTAATCGTACCTGTGGCGGATCCCCCATCCGTCGTGACGGTGACAGTAAACTCATCCGCCAGGTGGGAGTCCCCTCTCCCGTTATTCCGATTGCCACCATCTACGGGGGTGTTAAGCGTGTAGGTGTAGTCGATCTTGATCGTGCCATCAGGCGTTACGGATGAGACATGGACATCACTTATGTAGCCATGCTTGCCCCGTATGACCTCATTCCCTATTTCAACGATATCACCGTTTTTATCGATGGTTATCGTTATTGATTTACTTGAGGGCGATTCTATGACTATGGTCCCGTCAGCATGGTCCAGATTGACGGTGATACTGCCCTGAGCGGTATTTCCGACAGGGGCGATTACCTCCGTTTCACCTTCAGAACCGATAAGGGCACCCCCCATGATGATATTCCCTTCATCGGTGGTGACCGTATCGCCTATGACAGTAGGCTCCCTGAACACGGTCTCATAGTCCTCGCTGACAGTGACCGCATCTCCATCAGCATCTGTGATCGTCAGGCTGATATCATAGCTGTTCTTCTCCCCGCCGATATCTCCCTTGGGGCGGGTATAGGTGAATATGCCCGTCCCCTTGTCATAGGACAGTGAACCATATTTCCCGGTATCTTCAGGCCCTGTAAACGTGATCGTGTCACCATCATCGCGGGAGAAGTGCAATTGCCCATCCTCATCACGCGTCACTTCGATGCTGAACTCCATGCCGTTGACCTTCACCGTGAGCATGGCAGGAGCATCTTCTCCCCCTACGTCAGCGCCAAATTTGAGGTCTTCCAGCTTGGTGTTGCCCGGCGTGGCGCCGATAGTGAACAGGATCTCAAGCGAATTGTCATCGTAATTCCCTGCTCCGTCCAGAGTCATAAAATCGATCTTGCCCGGCTCCACCGGCGCGTCGTCCCTGATGGATACGTCCACGGTGATGCTGGAGGGCGTGCCGTCCGCAAGCGTCACCTTTAGCTTGCCGCTGAAACCATCGGCCAGCTCGTCTGGTTGGTCGGGCTCCATATGTCCGGTATAGGCCTTGGTCTGCACGAACGTCACCTTGCCGTCTTCGTTCACATACAGCTTGCCGTACACATCGTCCTGTGCATCCATCACCGGCACTTCCTGATTCGGTACCAACGTTGCGCCCAGCGCCTCAAGCTGCTCCGTAGGAATCTCCACGTCAACAGTCTGCTTGGTCAGCACGTTGGCGTCGTCACCGGTCACGCTGCCTTTCACTCCGGCCAAATCGGTACCTTCTACCCTGAAGCTGATACTGTCAGTATCCTTGTCATCATCGCCATCCGTCACGGTCACTTGCAACGTATAGTCCCGATCCGCACCGCTGTCCGCCAAGGGCGTGAAAAAGATCTGCCCATCCTCGCCGATCCTCACCGAACCGATACCGGCAAAGGTATAGACCCCATTAGATAGTACACCTATCTTGCCATCGATCTGCAGCTGAAGGGCTTCCAGTGTATTCTCACCATCTGCACCGTAGTCAGAGTCCAGTGTGCCGATCTTCACCTCCTGGCCATACTGCGCATCGTTGCCCTGGGTCACCGTCACTGTCGGGCCGTCATCCTTGATGGTCAAGTCCAAATTGACGTCGACACTTTTCTCGTCTCCGTCACCATCCGTCACGGTCACCTGCACGCCGATGTCCTCAAGCTTCAGCCCCTCATCGGCGCTGGTGCTATCAGGATGCTTCAGGCTGCCATTCCCGGTCAAAGACAGGTAGACCTCGCCTTTTTCGTCTACAGACACATAGAAGATCTCCTCACCCTCGGCCGTGCCGGAGATCCTGTTCCCTTCCTCGTTCAGGGTGAGCTCAATGTCATAGACCTGGCCATCCACGATGGCTTGCAGATTTTCTCCGGCCCCTTCGCCCAGCGTGAGCTTGTATGTACGGCCGGCTTCGCCGTCTGCACCTGCGTCCACGGTTAGAAAGTCATTGATATCCACTTTAGCCTGATGGGACGCCTCTCCGCTCTCGTCCACTTCCATGGAAGCCTCTCCAGGCGCCCCTATCGTCGGTGCATCGTCCACCACGTTCACCGTGATGGTCGTGCTGGCGCTGTCGCCGTCCGTGTCCGTCACCGTCACGGTCAGGTCATGGGAGATCTGCGTATCCGTAGCAGGATCGCTCTTGACGTGTTCCGTGGTGTTCCTGTCGAGACTGTAGCTGAAGTCCAGCTTGCCCGTGGCAGAGTCATAACCCGTCACAGACAAGGTGCCTTCATCCGTGCTCACGACCTTACCGGTCAGCGCGCCGTTCTCGAATACCACCACGCCGCCGATGACGATGGACGCCACACCGTCAGGCGCGTTGATGCTCAGGGAGCCTCCGGCCATGGTGGGCGCATCCTTCTCCCCAGCCTGAGAACCGCCTGCCAGGCCGGCTTCATAGACCGTCACCACCTCCGTGGCCGCACCGACACCGGAAGGCGTCACGGTCACACCATGATCGACTTCAGAGTAAGGGCTGGGCTCCACCGTATCTGTGGCAAGCTGCGTGCCGCCATCAAAACCGATGTCTAGGCGCCCCAGATGGTCAAGGCCGTCCAGCAGGTCGCTGCCGCCGTATTCGTTATAGCGGCCGCCGCGCGCGGCGCTGCTGCCGGAGGCAGGACCGGCGGCAGGCATCAGGTCTTCGTCAAGGGCGGCGAAGAAGTCCTGCCCGCTGATCTCCACGCCGTCCACCTGGAAGGAGGGCATCTCTTCCTTGGAATAGGTGGTATAGAACCCCTGCAACTGGATGGCAGCGCCATCCTCAAAGGTCAGGACAAGATCGTCGCCATTGCGGGTCAGCGTCGCCGCGTCCGCGGGAAAATCAAAGATGAAGCGCCCGTCAGGAGCGCTGGGGACGGTCTGCGTGGTACCAGCAACAGGCTTGGCAAGACGGATATCGGCCATGAGGGACCCCCGGAGAAAAAATGGTATCTTTCAAAAAATAGGTAAACGTCAAAAGCCCTGCACCAACACATGGTCAGGACAGGGCTCGGCTCTGCAAGGCACGCTCAGGGAGCGTCCGGCGAAAGGCAGGGGGAAGACATAAAAAAATCCTGCCATGCCAGATGATTGCATATACTTTGCCCCTGTAAGGAACACGGTGACGCAAATCCCTGGAATCAGGCAGGAACGCTGCAGGCCGTCCATCAATGACAGCCTGTTGTAAATAACTACTGTTTTTTGATGAACATGTCAATATCCATCCCTCAGGGGCACAGGGCGGACCCGCCGGAAAAAACATCCGCGTGCGCCGGGATGTGGCGCTCATGGGCGCAGCGCCCCTGCCGCAGCTGGTCGCAGCGCCGGAGGCCCGCCGTCCTGCCGGCATGGGCACCTCGGGGAGGGGCCGCCAGGCCGGACAGCAAGCCAGCGAAGGCAGACAGGTCCCGCCCGGAGCGGAGGCCCGCCCCGGACGGCCGCTGCGGCCTTCTTCCCCTATCTTCCGCTGCCCTGCGGCCGCGCTTCCTTCCCCGCACCGGCACGCCGTGGCGCCCCGGCCCAAAAGGAGACCTCCGGCCCGGGAGGGCACGGAGGTCTCCTTGCGTTTGCTGTGTCGTCAGCCCGGCCTAGAACAGGCCGGTCACCTGGCCGGATTCCAGATCCACGTCCACATTGCGGAAGGCCGGACGCGAACCCGTACCGGGCATGAGGCTGATGTCGCCGGCCACCGGCACCACCAGGCCCGCACCGCCGTAGAACAGGCAGTCGCGCACATGCAGGCGCCAGCCCGTGGGCGCACCCTTGAGGGCCGGATTGTCGGACAGGGAGTACTGAGTCTTGACCATGCAGATGCCCAGTTCTTCGGCGTCGGGACGGGCCTGCAGTTCCTTGATGCGCTGCTTGGCCAGCGAGGAGAATTCCACGCCGTCGGCGCCGTAGACTTCCTTGGCGATGGTCTCGATGCGCTGCTCGAAGGGCATGGACCAGTCGTACAGGGGGGCGAAGTTGTTGGGCTCGTTGCAGGCGTCCATGACGGCATCGGCCAGTTCCAAGGCACCGTCACCGCCCTTGAGCCAATGCTCGGAGAGGGCCACGCGCGCGCCGGCTTCCTCACAGATGCGGCGGATGGCGGCGATCTCGTTCTTGCTGTCGGTGGCGAAGGCGTTGATGCAGACCACGGGCGACACGCCGGAACGGCGCACGATGCCGATGTGGCGCAGCAGGTTCACGCAGCCGGCTTCCACCAGGCCCACGTCTTCGCGGGTGTAGGGTTCGGGCAGCGGACGGCCGGGCATGGGCGGCTGGGCGCCACCGTGGTTCTTGAGGGCGCGCACCGTGGCCACGATGACGGCGGCATCGGGCTTGAGGCCGCTCATGTGGCACTTCACGTTCCAGAACTTTTCGTAACCGATCTCGGAACCGAAGCCAGATTCCGTCACATGGATGTCGCTGAGCTTGAGGGCCACGCGGTCGGCGATGATGGAGCTCTGGCCCAGGGCGATGTTGCCGAAGGGACCGGCGTGCACCAGCACGGGCTGGCCTTCGATGGTCTGGATCAGGTTGGGTTTGCTGGCTTCCAGCAGCCAGGCCATCATGGCGCCGTCCACTTCCAGGTCGGCGGTGGTCACGGGATTGCCGGCGCGGTCAAAAGCCAGCACCACGCGCGACAGACGCTTGCGCAGGTCGGGCAGGTCGCGGGCCAGGGACATGATGGACATGATCTCCGAGGCGGCCGTGATGTCGAAGCGCGAACGCATCATGAAACCGTCGTTGCGGCGGCCGTCGCCTTCGATGCCGATGATGACGTTGCGCAGGGCCTGACAGCAGAAGTCCATGGCCCAGCCCATGCCCACGCGGGTGGGGTCGATGTTGAGGCGGCGCATGCCGGACAGGCGTTCCAGCTTTTCGTCGTCATAGTTGCGCTCGTGCTGCATGCGCGAGGTCAGGGCCACCATGGCCAGGTTGTGGGCCGAGGTGATGGCGTGGATGTCGCCGGTGAAATTCAGGGAATACGGGGTCAGCGGGATGCACTGGGCCAGACCGCCGCCCGCAGCGGAGCCCTTCATGCCCATGGTGGGGCCGCCCGAAGGCTGGCGGATGGCCGCCGTGGTTTTGACACCACGCTTGGAGAGGCCCTGCACCAGACCGATGGTAGTGGTGGACTTGCCTTCGCCCAGCGGGGTCGGCGTGATGGCGGTCACGTCCACATATTTGCCATTGGGCCTGTCAGCCAGACGGCGCAGCACCGCCTGTTGCTCGATCTTGCCCATGTAGTGGCCGTAAGGCAGCAGCTCGTCCTTCTCAAGCCCCAGCTCGGCAGCCAGGGTTTCCACAGTTTTCATAGATTTTTCGGCATCCTGGGCAATCTGCCAGTCAGGGTGCTTGGTGGGATCAAGAGCCATGGCTTCTCCTTTTTTGTTTGCCTGTTACTTATCCTTTCACCGGGCTTTGGGTCAAGCAAATGCCTGCCTCCGGCTTGCCTTTGCATGCCATCTGCAGCATGCTTTGCGGATGGAAAGATCCCAGCCCTTTCTTTTGCGCTGCACGCACGGCCGGCTGGCCCTGGAACTGCGCCTGTTGCCCGCCGGGCAGGACTGGCAATTGCTGCTGACCGGCGGTGATGCCCATATCGGTGCCGTGATCCTGGCCGAGCCCGCAAACGCCATGCCCCCGGACGTCCCGGAAGCCATGTCCGCCCGCACCGCCGGGGGCAGGTCACGACCGGGCGTCATGTCCGACACCGCCTCTTCCGGGACGGAAGATGGCGTGCGCCTGCATGTCCTGCGCCGTACAGGGCACCACGACGACAAGGCCGCCCTGCCGCTGGCGCGGGACTATTGCCGTGCGCTGAAGGCCACGGTATGTGTCAGCGCGGGCATCCACTATGACCATATCAGCCGCGAGGAGATCGACACGGTACTGGCCCTGGCCCGCATGCTGGGAGCCTGCGGCCTGCGCCGTCTCCGGAGGCTACAGGAGAACGACCATGCTGACAGTGAAAGATCTTGAAGAATTCGAGAACTACATGCGCTCCGGCGAGCTGGAGACCGATTTCAAGGACGGCTGCGAAAACGACCGCTACTATCTGCTGGAGCTGCTGGAAAAATTCATGGACGTGGCCGAACTGGCCGACGAGACGGCCACCAAGGTCATCTTCCGCGGCCAGATAGGCCTGCTGGCCGGTGCGGGGGCCGCCCCCGAAGGTGAGAAAAAGTAACGGGAAAAATATTTTTTGAGGGAAGGAGAGCTTTCCTCCGGGCGCGCGGCTCTTGATGCCCGCAGATCCCTGTGGCGCAACGGCCCGGCCCTTACGGCCCCTTGAGCCTATTGCCGGTACACGAGATGGGCCCCTCGCCCCTCAGGCCCTTTCCCCACGCGTCATTCCGCAAAGGCCCCGCCTGCCATCGGCAGACGGGGCCTTTGCCATCATCAGGATATGTTTTCGCAAGAACTCCCCTGCCCTACGCCAGCATGCCGGGCAGGGACAGCACATCGTGCATGGCCGCGCAGAGGCGCTCCACGTCCTCGCGGGGGCTCACATAAGGCGGCATCACATAGACCAAACGGTTGAAGGGCCGTATCCAGACGCCCCGCCGCACGAAAAAGTCCTGCATGGCGGCCATGTTCACCGGCCGGGTGGTCTCCACCACGCCGATGCTGCCCAGCACACGCACGTCTTCCACCTGCGGCAGTTCCCGGCAGGGAGCCAGGCCCGCTGTCAGGGCCGTTTCCAGCATGGCCACCTGCTCCTGCCAACGCCCTTCAGCCAGGATGTCCAGGCTGGCGCAGGCCACGGCACAGGCCAGGGCGTTGCCCATGAACGTGGGCCCGTGCATGAAGACCATGCCGTCCCGGCAGATGCCCTGGGCCACTTCTTCCGTGCAGGCCGTGGCGGCCAGCGTCATGACGCCACCGGTCAGGGCCTTGCCGCAGCACAGGATGTCCGGGCAGACACCGGCCCGCTCCGCGGCGAACAGCGTCCCGGTACGGCCAAAGCCCGTGGCGATCTCGTCGAAGACCAGCAGGGCCCCGTGCTCACGGCACAGGCGGGCCATGCCGCGCAGATAGTCGGGATGATAGAACCACATGCCGCCCGCGCCCTGCACCAGCGGCTCAAGGATGACCGCCGCGATGCGCTCGCCCTGCTCCGCGAAGATACGGCGGGCGTCATCCAGGCTGGCCGGATCGAAAGGCTGGTCAAAACGGCAGGAAGGCCGTTCCATGAAGATCTGGCGCGGCAGCATATGCGTGAACAGGCAGTGCATGCCGGTCACGGGATCGCACACCGACATGGCGCCGGTTGTATCGCCGTGATAACCGCCCCGGGGCGTGAGGAAGCAGGTGCGCTGCTTCTGGCCGATGCCCTGCTGGTATTGCAGGGCCATCTTCAAAGCCACTTCCACCGACACGGAGCCGGAATCCGCCAGAAAGACGCGCGCCAGGCCCTGCGGCAGCATGGTCAAAAGGCGTTCGCCCAGCTCCACGGCAGGCGCATGGGTCAGACCGCCGAACATCACATGCGGCATCCTCCCGGCCTGCCGCTGGGCCGCAGCCACCAGACGCGGATGGTTGTAGCCGTGGATGGCCGTCCACCACGAGGACATGCCGTCCACCAGCTCCCGGCCGTCGTCCAGCACGATGCGGTTGTGGTGGCTGCGCGCGACCGCGAAGACCGGCAAAGGATCCACCACGGACGTGTACGGATGCCAGAGGATGCGCCTGTCCCGCAGCGGCAGGGGCTCTTCGTTGCCCACGGCTGCCGCCTGTCCTGTCAGGGACGGCACATGCCGGGACAGCGCAGGCAGCAGCACGGCGCAGGCATCGGCCAGCTCCTGCCAGCCCGCCGCATCCAGCCGGGCCACACGGGGCAGGACAACCACCGGCGCATCCTCGCCCCAGGCCGCCAGACGGCGACGCAAAAATTCAGGATTGTCGGCCAGCACCCGTTCCCGGTCATGCCGTTCCCCGACGCTCAGTCCTTCCGGCTCTTCCGGCGCCATCAGGACCACCGCCGCCGGGCGCAGTCCCTTCAGGCGCAGGACCTGCAGGGAGAGCAACACATGGTTGAGCGCGCCCAGGCAGTTGCTGCCCACCAGCAGGACAGGCAGATCCAGGGCCGCCATGAAATCCAGCGTGTCTTCTTCCTCATTGATGGGGACAGCCATGCCGCCCGCACCTTCCACCAGCAGCAGGGAGGTCTCCGTCTCCTGCCAGTGGGCCCGGACATCCTCGGCCAGCCCGGCCACCGTCAGGCGCTGCCCTTCTTCCCCTGCCGCCAGATGCGGCGAGGCGGGCAGACGGAAACAGTGCAGGGTCGCCGCAGGCGCCGGGGGCAAGGGCGGCAGGTCGGCCACGGCACGCGCGTAGGCCACGCCGTCGGCCAGAGCGGAGGTCGCCAGCTGCTCCGGCCGCACACCGGTCTGGACGGGCTTGAGGGCCTGGGCCGCCACGCCCCGGCCACGCAGGGCCCGCAGCAAGGCCGCCGTGAACGCGGTCTTGCCCACGTCCGTCCCGGTGCCGGTCACGAAAAATCCCTGTACGGGGCCCCTGTCGCCGGGGCGACCCGCTGTCATCTTTCCAGCACTCATGGACGTGCCACCTCCAGCCCCGCGGCTTCGATCATGCGGATGTCCTCTTCCACGCCCATGCCCTGCGTGGTCAGGTAGTCACCGGTCATCAGGGCATCGGCCCCGGCCCGGAACATGTCGCCCTGGCGCTCCCGCAAGGTCTCGGGCCGTCCGCCGCAGATGCGCAGGCTGGCTTCGGGCAGGATGTGCCGGAACAGGGCGATGATGCGCAGGGCCTCCTCCGGTTCCAGCAGGGGCTGTGCGGCCAGCGGCGTCTGCGGATGGGGATGCAGAAAATTCATGGGCACATGGCGCACGCCCAGCTCCCGCAGGCTGAAGGCAAAGTCCATCCTGTCCTCCCAGCTCTCGCCCAGGCCGAACAGCCCGCCGGCGCAGACCGAAAGGCCCGTTGCCTGCGCACGCAGCACCGTATCCCGACGCTGGTCCCAGAGCTGTGTGGAACAGATGCGGGGATAATAGGCACGCGATGTCTCCAGATTATGATGGTAGCGGCGCACACCGGCCTGTTCCAGTTCGCGCAGATGTTTTTCCGGTAACCGCCCCAGCGAGGTGCAGACCCGGCGGCGCACGTCTTCCGGCAGGTCACGCACCACAGCCAGCAGGCAATGCAGTTCCTGCTCTTCCAGGGCCCCTCCGCTGGTCACGATGCCGATACGGCGCACGGGCCAGGCAGCCAGCCGCAGGATGCGTTCACGCAGTTCGGCGGCCTCCAGAAAGGGGAAATGGGCGATGGGCGTGTGGTTGTGGCTGCTCTGGGAACAGAAACGGCAGTCCATGCCGCAATCGCCGCTGCGGGCGTTGATGATGGCGCACAGACTGATGCGCTTGCCGTGATGCCGCTCGCGCAGGGCAGCGGCGCTGTCCAGCAGGGCCTCCAGCGGCGCATCAAGAAGACGGACCGCTTCAGCGGGCGTGGCGGGTACGGGAAAAACAGGATGGTTCATGCGATGGATCCTTGGGGGAATGCTTGGGACGAAGGGGACAGAGTCGATGCCTGTCCGGAGAGGTGGGAGCGTCATGCTCCCCCGGAAGGCATATGCTGTACCAGGGCAGCATATGCCCTTCCGGTAAAAGAAAAAACCCGCCGGGCGGCGGGTGTTTGTGCTATTGGGCCTTGCGACGCTTTTCCCACAGCTTCATGTCTTTCATTTTGCGGCGACGCTCGCGCTGCAGCGCCTTGCACACCAGAGGCGTATCTTTCTTGAAGCCCCACTTTTCGCGATAGGCCGCGGCATCCATGCCGTGCATGGCCAGATGGCGCTTGGTGAGGATCTTGAAAGTCTTGCCGCATTCAAGACACGTTACAGACTTTTCCTTGATGGACTTGCGGGCATCCTGCTGCATGTCGGCGGAATCCAGCTCCACAGGCATTTCGCCCTCGGCGACGGTACGGATACCGGCAGCCACTTTCTGGATAAACGAAGTGATTTCTTCTTCCGACATGACGCGTACGCTGGCCTGCGCCCTGGCAATTTCCAGTGCTTCTTTCAAATAATCATCCATGGTGTACCTCATGCGTATAGCCTGCAACAGTGGAATTGCATTCCCCTCGTTGCGCCAATTTCAACAACTTTTACTGGGTACAATAGACGACAGCGTTTCGTCAACAAAGACGAAACGCAAAATCGTATATTTTTCGCCAGGATGGGTTAACGCCAGTCCATACGGTCATAGGGAGAGACCGTTCCCCAGAACGTTTCATCCATGTAACGCCACTGCAATGCGCCGATGTTGCGCTGCGGCATGATGCCTGTAGCAGGGACAGCCGCGGTCTCGACCATGAAGGCTTCACGGGCACGCTGCTCGAATGCGGCGATATAGTCGGCGCGCCCCAGAGGCAGGGCCGTGATGGAGGTGATGTCCTCGGGCAGGGGCTCACGGTATTCCAGTACGATCTTGTCACTGTCGAAATTGAAGCGGTTGGCGAACATGCGCGCCAGCCAGCGACGGGGCGGCTGGCCGTCCTGCGCGAGGATGCGGGCCCCCTCGGGGTCTTCCAGGGGCAGGAAGGCGTCACGCTTTTCGCTGGTGACATAGGTGCAGGCCTGGAAGCCCACGCCGCCGATGGTCTCCACCCCTTCATTGATGCTGAACGGATGGCGCATGATGCCGTCCCAGTACCAGCCGTTGGGGACTTCGCCGTGAGCCACGATGGCCAGAGGCGACGCGCCGTCGCCCTTGCCGTAGACCGTGACCCAGCTGTCCACCAAAAGCCCTCCCATGGCGCCGGAACTGGTCAGGCGCGAGGCACCCGTCATGCTGCCCATCAGGGGCAGGTCACGGGCTTTGAGGGCAAGGGCGGGCTGGGAAGACGAAACATAGGTATCGCCCACCAGACCGCGCTGCTGCCCGGCCACACAGCCGGCCAGCATGATGACCAGACAAAGGATACTTGCCATTTTCATGTTCATGATAGCCTCCTCCTGCCGCAAGGGCAGGCAAACCTGCGGGCATGCCCGCAGTCAAAAGCCGCCGGGCGTTCCGGCTACAGGCCTTTTTTCTTCAACTTTTCGATGAGGGTCGTCCGCTTGATGCCCAAAAGCTCCGCAGCCTGGTTCTTCACTCCGTCGGTCCGCTGCAGGGCCTCTTCGATCAGGTGCATCTCCACGGCATCCAGGAATTCTTTCAGTCCCATCCCCCGGGCCTCCAGAGTCTGGAGATCCGGCCAGACGAAACCAGAGGAAGGGCTGGAGGCAGCCGCAGCGGGCTCCCCGTTCCCGGCACCGGAAAGGACGTCAGCCTCAGGGGCATATTCCTCCACTTCCGGCAACAAGGCAATATCCCCCACGCTCTGGAGCAGACGCGCCGGCAGATCCTCCGGGGCCACGACATGCCCGTCGACCAGCACGCTCAGGCGCTCCATGACGTTTTCCAGTTCGCGGACATTGCCAGGCCAGGCATAGGCCAGAAGGACGCGCTGCACGACGGGCGAAAGCTCCAGCGGGGGCCTTTCCTTCTTGCGGCAGAAGCGGCCCAGGAAATGCCGGGCCAGCAGCAGGACGTCCTGCCCCCGTTCGCGCAGGGGCGGCAGATGGATGGGGATGACGTTGAGGCGGTAATAAAGATCTTCGCGGAAGGTGCCCGCGGCCACGGCGGCTTCCAGATCCCGGTTGGTGGCAGCCACGATGCGCACGTCCACCTTGCGGCAGCCCGTGCCGCCCACGCGTTCTATTTCCTTTTCCTGCAGCACGCGCAGGATCTTGACCTGCAAGCCGGGCTCCATCTCGCCTATCTCGTCCAGGAAGATGGTGCCCCCGTCCGCCAGTTCGAAACGGCCGGGGCGGGAACGCAGGGCGTGCGTGAAGGCTCCCTTTTCATGGCCGAAAAGTTCGCTTTCCAGAAGATCACGGGGGATGGCGCCGCAGTTGACGGGCACGAAGGGTCTGTCAGCCCTGGGGCTGGCAGCATGCAGGGCCCGCACCAGCAATTCCTTGCCTGTTCCCGATTCCCCGGTTACAAGCACAGTGCTGTCCGTGGGCGCCACTTTGCCCAGGATCTTGAACACACCGGCCAGGCTGGCGCTTTGCCCGATGATTCCGTTGCTCTTGAGCTCCATGCATATTCTCCACGTTCATGGCCTTTACACTGTCAATACACTGACAGGCCATCAATTTCCAGTAAAAAAACAGGGATGCATCTTCCCTTCCGCACGACCGTCATGAAAGATTCCTCCGCCGCTGCCCGGCCTTACCGTTGCCCCGATTTTCCTTCCGCTCCTGTGGATGCCGTCCGTGCGGAACTTGCCGGCGCCCTGGAACACGGCAATGCCGTCCTGAGCGCCCCTCCCGGCGCCGGGAAAAGCAGCCGCGTGCCCCTGTGGCTGCTGGAGGCCCCCTGGCTGGAGGGCAGGAAGATCCTGCTGCTGGAGCCGCGCCGGGTGGCTGCCCGGGCCCTGGCGCGTTACGCCGCCCGCCTGCTGGGCGAGGACGTGGGCCAGACCGTGGGCTACCGCATGCGGCAGGAAAGCGCCGTCTCGGCCCGGACCCGGCTGGAGATCATCACCGAAGGGGTGCTGACCCGCCGCCTCCTGGCCGATCCCGAGCTCTCCGGCGTGGGCTGCGTCATCTTCGACGAATTCCACGAACGTTCCCTACATGCCGACATGGGGCTGGCCCTCTGTCTGGAGAGCCGGGCCGTGCTCCGGCCCGACCTGCGCCTGCTGGTCATGTCCGCCACGCTGGACAGCCACAAGGTGGCCGCCCTGCTGGAGGATGCGCCGGTCATCGCCTGCGAGGGCCGCCAGTTCCCTGTGGAAGAACGCTATCTGCCGCTGCCGCCCGCCGCGGCCCACAGCGGCCCCCAGGCCCTGTGGCCGCACATGGCCGATGTCATCGCGGCCCTCATGCGTCAGGAATCCGGCAGCCTGCTGGCCTTCCTGCCCGGCACGGGCGAGATCCGCCGTGTGGCCGAGCTGCTGGAAGGACGCCTGCCCGCCGATACCCGCCTCTACCCTCTTTACGGGATGCTGAGTCCGCAGGAACAGGATGCGGCCATCGCCCCGGCAGCCGCAGGCGAGCGCAAGGTCGTCCTGGCCACGGCCATCGCCGAGACCTCCCTGACCATCGAAGGCATCCGTCTGGTGGTGGACGCAGGCCTTTCCCGCGAGAGCCGTTTCGATCCGGCCAGCGGTCTTTCCCGCCTGGAGACCGTGCGCGTCTCGCTGGCCGGGGCCCGGCAGCGGGCCGGTCGCGCCGGGCGTCTGGAACCCGGCATCTGCTGCCGCCTGTGGCAGCAGGCCGAAGAACACGGCTTCCGCCCCCAGCAGCGGCCGGAGATCCTGGATGCGGACCTTGCGCCGTTCTGCCTGCAACTGGCCGTCTGGGGCGCACGCAGGCCCGAAGACCTGCCCTGGCTGGACCTGCCTCCCAAGGCCCATCTGGCCGTGGCCCGGGAACAGCTGGCCGGGCTGGGAGCCATCGAGCCCGGCACGGAGGAACTGCTGCCCACGTCCCTGGGCCGGCAGCTGGTCAAGCTGCCCCTGCCGCCCCGGCTGGCCTGCCTGCTGCTGCGCGCCCGGGAACACGGATACGGCGCCCTGGCCGCCTGTGTGGCTTCCCTGCTGGATGAGCGCGATCCCCTGCCGCTGGCGGACGCCTCGCTGGCGCTGCGCCTGGACCGCTTCTGCGCGCCCGGCGACGGCCACGGAGCCTTCCGCCGTCTGCGCCAGTGGGCGGAACGTATGGCACGACTGGCGGACATCCCCACCGGCAACGGTTCCGATGCCTCCGGGGCTTCCCTGCTGCGCACGGCACGGCAACAGCTGCCCCATCTGGGCGAGGTCGTGGCCCTGGCCTATCCCGAGCGGGTGGCCCTGCGCAGCGGCGAGAACAACGGCATGGCCCAGTACCTCATGCGCAACGGCAAGGCTGCCGTCCTGCCCCTGACGGACAGTCTGGCCCGGCAGGACATGCTGGCCGTGGCTGCCGTGGATGCAGGCACGCGCGGCCGCATCCGTCTGGCCGCAGCGCTGGAGCAGGACGTGCTGAAAAAACTTTTCCGGTCAGAGATCACCGAAAGCGAAGACCTGAACGTCAGCCCGGAAGGCCAGGTCAATGCCCGCCGCCGTCGCCGTCTGGGGGCCCTGCTGCTGGACGATGCACCGCTGCCCCGTCCCGATGGCGACGCCTGCGCCCTGGCCCTGTGTGCCTTCATCCGCGACCAGGGGCTGCGTGTCCTGCCCTGGGGTGAGCCCGCGCGCCAATGGCTGGCCCGTGTGCGCCTGCTGCACCAGACATGGGGCGATCCCTGGCCCGACCTCTCCGATACCTGGCTGCTGGACGAGCTGGAAAACTGGCTGGCGCCCCATCTGGGCACCTGCACCGACCTGCGCCAGCTCTCCGCTGCCCGGCTGGCCGATGCCCTGCGCTGTCTGCTGCCCTACCCCCTGCTGCGACGACTCGAACAGCTGGCCCCCGCACAATGGCAGGCCCCTTCCGGCAGATCCCATCCCATCGTGTATGATGCCGAAGGCGGGCCCTTCGTGGCCGCCAAGCTGCAGGAATTCTTCGGCTGCGAGGATACGCCCCATATCGCCGACGGGCGCGTGCCGCTGACCCTGCATCTGCTCTCGCCCGCCGGGCGCCCCCTGCAGATCACGCGTGACCTTGGCCACTTCTGGCGCAACGGCTACCCGCAGGTGCGTGCCGAGATGCGCGGCCGCTATCCGCGCCATCCCTGGCCCGATGACCCGCTGTCCGCCCAGGCCACGGCCCGCACCAACCGCCAGCTGGCCCGAGGCAAATAGGTCGTTTTTTGGGGAGGGGGACCCCCCTTTGGCTGGCGCACAAAGGGGTTCCCCCTCCCCAAAACCCACCCCTTCCCCAAA
>ERZ772882.177-NODE-177-length-92238-cov-26.764035_pt1 | contig 92238 bp, 104 predicted proteins | sample MGYA00580576_ERZ772882 | MGnify/ENA primary metagenome ERZ772882 (study PRJEB29015, sample SAMEA2737658) | human gut metagenome | biome: human gut; feature: human-associated habitat; material: faeces | place: China | collected 2012 ... | reverse complement strand
CAGGCAGCAGCTTATAGAAAATCACTTGGTAGAAGCGATTATTATTCTTCCGAGAAACCTTTTCTATACCACTGACATCAGCGTTACCCTTTGGGTACTCAATAAGAATAAAAAGGCTCGTGTTGTTGAACAGAACGGAAAGCTAAAACGCTATCGTAATCGAGAAGATGAAATACTCTTTATGGATTTACGACAGATGGGAAGTCCTTATGAGAAGAAGTACATTGAATTGACAGAGGAAGATAGAGCCAAAGTTACAAGTGTATATCATAACTGGCAGCAGGAAGGCTATGAGGAAACTTATGAGAATGTGCCGGAATTTTGCTATTCTGCTTCTTTTGATGAAGTAAAGGAAAAAGGATTTACTCTTGTGCCGAGCAGATATATTGAGTTTGTCAATCGTGATGAGAACATCGACTTTGATACAAAAATGAAGTCATTGCAGGGAGAACTCAAAGAACTTCTTGTTCAAGAGGAAAAATCCAAAGCAGATTTACTAAAGGTAATGGAGGAACTGGGTTATGGAATTAACTAAGTGCAAACTCGGAGAACTTATAACCCAAAGGCGAGAGAAAAATGATGGCTCAGATTTGCCAATCTGCGGAGTATCAAAAGATGGGTTAATTCCACCAAAACAGAAAGATGCTGATACATCAATTTATAATGTATTTTATAGAGATGATTTTATTTTTAATCCGGCTCGAATGGAATTAAATTCAATAGCTATCAATGATATGTATGACCGTGCTATATGTTCCTCTTTATATGAAGTGTTTTATGTTCATAGAACAGATTTGTTGTTGCCACATTATTTGGAGCTGATAATAAGACAGAAGTGGTTTACACGTTATTGCAAGTTCTTAGGACAAGGTTCTGCAAGAGAATATTGCAGATTTGGTAATATTTCTGAAATTGAGATAGAATTTCCGCCAATCGAAGAACAGCAAAAAATAGTGGAGTATAATACTGCTATTGAAAATAGAATTGCTTTGAAGCAGAAGATAAATGATAATTTAGCGGCTTAACTGGGTTACCAACAAGTCCTTTGTTTCATTAAGCCTATCTATTTCCTGCAAATTATGAAGTATTGCTGAAAATATTATATTTAGCTTATGTTCAAGTTGCTGCAATGTATTATCTGAAGGTGTTGGAATCTCATAATTTTCAAAAGATGTTTTGTTAATGTTTATCATTGTTGAGCTTCCCTCGCCTAATGTTCTTAATTCTACGGTATGAGCTTTTATCGAAAAATATAAGAAACACGGATATTTTGAAATTATCGCATTTATCTGTTGGTTTGTTTGTGCAATATATGATGTTAATGCCACCTCACCAGCATTTGCACCAATGCAAGCAACAACAACCGTATTTTCAGGAATATATTTATTTTTCTGACTATCAGCTCCCGCTTTTGAAAGTGAACATTCAGAACTGGTAATATATACATTTCCGTGCATATCCGGTGTTTTTATAAACGGAATATCATTACCATAATATTCAGCAACTGATGTTGGTGGTGTTTTTCCAGTAATAACCGTTCCAAAGTTATGGATTGGTTGTAAATCTGTAAAATCTGGTGCTGATGATGAAAATATAGCATTTGCTTGTGCTTCTAAATTATCATTTACAATAGAACTCCCATCAGTGGCGGGAGTTAAAACAAGGGACTGCCACTGGTAGTCGTTCTCTTAAAAAACAAAAGGAGAATTGACTATGAAACAGAACCTAATCACAGATGTTATTCAAGGAATGTTACCTTACTTGAATAACGCACAGACAGAAAGATTGCAAGAGGTATTACAACATACACTTTTTGATTATGAGGTAACAAAGATAAAAAAAGATGAGGAACTTTCAGAACAGAATTTAGTAGAATCTTTCCTATCGGCAAAGCGTATTGAAGGCTGTTCTGAGAAAACTCTGAAATACTATAATGCAACGATACAGTCAATGCTTGATGGTATTGGAAAGAGTATCAAATATATCGTAACTGACGACATTCGTTGTTATTTGACAGAGTATCAAGCAAAGAAAAAATCAAGTAAAGTTACGATAGATAATATAAGACGAATACTTTCCAGTTTTTTCTCTTGGCTTGAGGACGAGGATTATATTTTGAAAAGTCCGGTCAGGCGAATACATAAGGTTAAGACCGGAACGAACATTAAAGAAACCTACTCTGATGAAGCACTTGAACTGATGAGGGATAATTGCACGGAACTCAGGGATTTGGCAATGATTGATATGCTTGCTTCAACGGGTATGCGTGTCGGAGAAATGGTGTTGCTAAATCGTGAGGATATAGATTTTAATGAAAGAGAATGTGTTGTTTTTGGCAAAGGCGATAAGGAGCGAATAGTATATTTTGATGCAAGAACAAAAATACATTTGCAGAATTACCTGAATAGTCGCAAGGACGATAATCCGGCACTTTTTGTATCATTACAATCTCCGTATAATCGAATGAATATCGGAGGTATTGAAGTGAGATTACGACAGCTTGGAAAACGATTGGGACTAAATAAGGTACACCCTCATAAATTCAGGCGAACACTTGCGACAATGGCAATAGACAAAGGAATGCCAATAGAGCAGCTTCAGCAGCTCTTGGGGCATAGAAGAATAGATACGACATTGCAATATGCAATGGTTAAGCAGAGCAATGTGAAAATTGCTCACAGAAAATATATAGGATAAGGCGGAAAAGATATGTATAAAACCATTGAGGAACTTGTAACAAGGGTAGATGAAAGAAATAGTGATGGAACGGTTTCAGAACTGATAGGTGTAAGTATTGATAAATGTTTCATTAAATCTGTTGCAAATACAAATGGAACAGACCTTTCAAAGTATAAGATAATCCGTAAAAATGACTTTGCAGTAAGTTTAATGCAGGTCAGTCGTGATGGAAAAATACCGGTTGCAAGATTAGAGGAATATGAAGAAGCAATAATGTCGCCTGCATATCCTATTTTTAGAGTAAAAGATAAGAATATTATTCTGCCAGATTATTTGGAAATGTGGTTCAAAAGACCAGAATTTGATAGAGAAGCTGCCTTTATTGCGGTTGGTGGTGTGCGTGGTAGTATGCCGTGGGAAGAATTTGCAAAAATGAAATTGCCAGTACCGTCTATCGAAAAACAGCAAAAGATTGTGAATGCATATAAGATTGTTACAGACAGAATTGCATTGAAGCAGAGGATAAATGATAATTTAGCGGCTTGAAAGCTGTGCTAAAACCGTGGCTTGCAGTTCTTCAAGTAGGGTGATTTCCTTTGTATTCAAAGTCATTTGCTCAACGATTGCGGCAAGATTTAACTTTTCGATGAACTCGGACGGAGGAACTACAATCTTTATGTTGTCAATAAAGTTTTTACTAAGGTTATCCTGTGCTCCACCATTAGAAAGTCTGCTTATCGCAGCTTGACTTTGAATAAGCGAGAAGTACAAGTATGCTGCTTCTGCTTTTGAGCGACATATCATACCGCAGATTGCTTGATTGGTAGTTGCCTCGATTGCGAGATACCCAACTTCTCCTGCTGTAACACCATACATCGCCATCAAAACGGTGTCTTTGGGAAGTAGTTTTGTAGAACTTTCGCTTAATCCCAACGAAGTAATATATTCTTCTGTCTGCAAAGTGATATTGTTATGCACCTCGCCAGATTTGACCCAAGAAATCGTTCCGTTTTCCCAATATTCATTGTTGGTACGGGATGGTGTCGAACCGGATTTTGTTTCAGCGCAAAACTCGGATACGGTTTTAATCTTAAAATCCTCTGGAAATATCAAGCTATCCATTTCTGCCTCGGTCAGATTTATCAAAGCACCTCTGCCGACATTCTTTTGGATAGAAGCAGTTCCAACCGCTACTAAATTATCATTTAACGGAGGTGGTATGTATGACAACAGCAGAAATAATTCAAATAGTCATTGGAATATTGTCATTAGTGGCAACAATAGCTGTTTCGTTTTTGATATATTGGTTACAAACACGACACGAAAAAGAAATTCAAAAGCTACAAGATGAAAAGGAACAGAAAGAATTAGAAACGAAAGCACGTTTGTTTTTAATTGATAATGAGCCTGAGAGAGATTATTTACCGTGGTGTGTTGTAGCTGCTAATGTGCATCCACTTGAAAGACATTCCAGAAAGATTTATACGGAATATTGCCGTTGTACGGAAGAACTTCAGAATGAAATATTGCATCAAGCAGGATATAAAAGTAATTCAATACAAGGAATTCGTTGGGTACAGAAATGTATAATGGATTTGGAGAAGGATATTGAGCAATATAATTTAGGTAGAGATTACCTGTATGATGGAGCAAAGTATTTTCATAGAAGCTATGAGAGATACCGTGATTTGCAGTGGAATGGTACGCCAAGCGTGTTTGAACCCATAAATAAGAACAATAAATTCAGAAGAACTTTCAATATAAATCAACTCTCTGTCGGAGAATATGTAGATGAGTATTTTTATTACTATATTGACAAGAAAATGGAATTTAATGAAGATGTGCCTATTCCACCAATGGATTATGTATGGAATTCTCAAAATCTTGCAAATTGCGAAGAAGAAAAAGTGTGTATGTGGTTAATGGAATTGATTGAAGATATTGCTATTGTAATAAGAAATAGGAAACCTGATGAAGAAATAAATCAAAAACCATTGGAATATACAGATGCACAAGCTGAAACATTTGAGGATAAGTATTATGAGGTAATACAACAGCTTTATAATACTTACTATGTGAGTGCTGACGAAAATAAGAGAAAAAGAAAGAAATGCTAACGCAAAAGGAGTGAACGCAATGGCAAATTTTAATGAACACGCATTGGAAATGTCAATAATGGAGTTGTTCAAAGACGAGGGATACACCTATGTCAGCGGCGACCAGATACACAGAGAAAGGACGGAGGTTCTGCTTACGGACGACCTGAAGCAATACCTTTATAATCGCTATGCGAAAGACGGTATCACACCGAGTGAGGTGGATAGTGTCATTCTAATGCTGCGTAATATTTCCGGTACGATTTATGAAGCAAATAAAGCTGTATTCAAGTTGCTTTGCGATGGCTTTATTCTTAACCGTGAGGATAGAACGCAGAAAGACCTCTATATTGAACTTATTGATTTCGACACTCCCGAAAACAATATCTTCAAAGTGGTTAATCAGTTTGAAATTGAAGGCGTAAATAATCAGTTGCGTATTCCTGATGGTATTGTATTCGTAAATGGTATTCCTGTTGTTGTTCTTGAATTTAAGAGTGCGGTACAAGAAAATACGACCATAATGGACGCATATAAGCAGCTTACAATCCGTTACCGTAGAGATATTCCGGAGATTTTCAAATACAATGCGTTTGTTGTTATCAGTGACGGAGCAAACAATAAATACGGTTCTTTCTTCAGCCCGTATGATTTCTTCTATGCGTGGAGAAAGATAAACTCAGACGATAAAGAACTGGACGGTATCAATTCTCTTGTAACAATGATAAAGGGACTTTTCCGAAAAGACCGTTTACTTGAAGTTATCAAAGATTTTATTTATTTTCCGGATAACTCAGATAAGGATTTGAAGATAGTGTGCCGTTATCCACAGTTCTTTGCGGCAAATAAATTGTATGAGAATATCAAGGCTCATCTTCGCCCTGAAGGAGATGGTAAAGGTGGTACATACTTCGGAGCGACAGGGTGCGGCAAGAGTTATACAATGCTTTTCCTTACCCGTATGCTGATGAAAAGCAAATACTTTTCTTCCCCGACTATTCTCATTATTACAGACAGAACAGACCTTGACGACCAGCTTTCCAAACAGTTTGTAGGTTCAAAGAAATATATCGGAGATGAAACTGTTGTAAGTATTGAGTCCCGTGAGAAACTTCGTGAGGAGCTACAAGGACGAGAGAGTGGCGGTGTTTATTTGACTACCATTCAGAAATTTACTGAGGATTTGCAGCTTCTTACAGATAGAACGAATGTTATTTGTATTTCTGATGAAGCACACAGAAGCCAAATCAATCTCGACCAGAAGGTTAAGATTACAGAGTCAGGTGTTCAGAAAACCTATGGCTTTGCAAAGTATCTGCACGACTCTTTACCAAATGCAACTTATGTAGGATTTACCGGAACTCCGGTTGATGGAACAATCGAAGTCTTTGGTGGTGTTGTAGACGCATATACAATGACGGAAGCTGTTAAGGACGGTATTACAGTTAATCTTGTTTACGATGGTCGCGCAGCTAAGGTTATGCTTAATCAGGACAAGGTAAGACAGATTGAAGAATACTATGCTCAGTGTGAACTTGAGGGAGCAAATGAACATCAAATAGAAGAAAGCCAGAAAGCAGTTGCCAAAATGGAAGTTATTATTGGCGACCCTGATAGACTTCGTGCTGTTGCGGAGGATTTTATCAAGCATTATGAAACCCGTGTGGCAGAAGGTGCAACCGTAGCAGGCAAAGCAATGTTTGTATGTTCCAACCGAAATATAGCATACGATTTCTATAAAATAGTAAAGGAACTCAGACCGGAATGGACAGAAAAGAAGATTTGTGATGACGGGGTTGTTCTGAGTGAAAAAGATAAAAAAGAGTTGAAGCCAATGGAAAAAATTAAGTTGGTTATGACTCGTAATAAAGATGATGAAAAAGACCTCTTTGATATGCTTGGCACAAAAGAGGATAGGAAAGAATTCGACCGTCAGTTCAAAAATCCGAAGTCAAACTTTAAGATTGCCATTGTTGTAGATATGTGGCTGACTGGTTTTGATGTGCCGGAGCTTGATACGATTTACATTGATAAGCCTATTCAGCAGCATACCCTTATTCAGACGATTTCCCGTGTAAATCGTGTATGTGAGGGCAAGGATAAAGGCTTGATTGTTGACTACATAGGTATCAAGAAAAATATGAACACTGCCCTCAAGAAATATACGAATTTTGAGAGCGAAGAATTTGAAGGTGTAGAGCAGTCTATTACAATTGTAAAAGACCAGTTAGAAGTTCTTGGTCAGATGTTCCATAACTTTAACAGCAGTGATTTCTTCAATGGTTCACCTACCGAACAGCTTGCCTGCCTGAACCGTGCGGTTGAGTATGTGCAGTTGTCTGAAGAACTGGAAAGAAGATTTATGGCAGCAGTCAAGAGAATGAAACAGGCATTTAACCTTTGTAGTTCAAGTGAGAAATTCTCTGATGAAGATAAAGATTATATCCATTTTTATTGTGCTGTCCGTTCTATCCTTTTCAAGCTGACAAAAGGCGATGCACCTGATATGGCACAAATGAATGCTCGTGTTCGTGAAATGCTTGAAGGCGCAATTCAGTCTGATGGAATTGAAGAATTATTTGAAACCGGAAAGCATATATCGGTAGATATTTTCAGCGATGAATATATGGATAAGATAAATGCTATTCAGTTGCCGAATACGAAAATCAAGATACTTCAAAGACTTCTTTCTCAGGCGATTGACGAGTTTAAGAAAGTCAATAAGATTATGGGTGTGGAATTTGCTGACAGACTCAAGAAAGTTGTTGATGAGTATAATAACCGACGTCGTGATGAAGCGTATGCCAACGAAGTTCTTGATGATGTTGCGGAGCAGCTTGCACAGTTGTTGTCTGAACTGAAAACAGAAAAGAATTCCTTCAAGAATATGGGCATAGATTATGAAGAAAAGGCTTTCTATGATATTTTGAAAGCAGTTGCCAAGAAGTATGAGTTTGAATATCCGGATGATAAAATGATTGAATTATCCAAGAGAATAAAACTGATTGTTGATGACAAGTCACGCTATACCGATTGGTCTGCCCGTGATGATATCAAGGCAAACTTGCAAGTGGATTTGATATTGCTGCTTGATGAGTTCGACTATCCACCAGTAACCATTGATGATGTTTACAAGGAAGTACTTGAACAGGCGGAGAATTTCAAGAAGTATGCTAAGTAAGGAGTAACACAATGCAAACAAATGATAGACCAATTTCAGAGTTAATGATATCTATAAATAAAGGTGCAATACAGTTACCAGATTTTCAACGAGGCTGGGTGTGGGAAGATGGGCGCATAAAAGCACTTATTGCAAGCATTACAAATAATTATCCAGTTGGTGCTGCAATGTTTTTGGAATATGGCAATGATAATATTAGGTTTAAATATAGAGTAATTGAGGGTGTCACCGCTACTGATGTAATCCCAACAGAATTGATACTTGACGGACAGCAAAGATTAACATCAATTTATTCATCTCTTTACAGTAGAAACGCTGTACATACAAGAACTGACAAAGGTAAGAAAATATTCCGCTATTACTATATAGATATTAAAAAGGCATGTGATCCTAATTGTGATAGAGTAGATGCAATATTTTCAGTTCCAGAAACAAGAATTATCACTTCAAATTTCGGCAGGGATATTGAATTAGATTTGTCAGATAGGACAAAAGAATTTGAGAATAAAATGTTTCCTCTTAACTTAATTCTTGATTTTCCGGAAGAACAAAATTGGCAAAATGAATATTATGCTTTTTACAACTACAATCAGGAAATCATTAAAGAATTTACGGAATTCAATAAGAAAATCATTATGCAAACATTACAGTATAAAATTCCTGTGATAAGTTTGGGCAAAGATACACCCAAAGAAGCGGTATGCCAAGTTTTTGAAAATGTAAACACCGGTGGCGTTTCTCTTACTGTTTTTGAATTAGTTACTGCAATTTTTGCAATGGACGATTTTGAACTAAGAAAAGATTGGGAAGAAAGAAAAGCAAAATATTTTGATGGAGATTTGTTATCTTGTATAACAGCAACAGACTTTTTAACAGCTTGTACTTTGCTTTCAACATATAAGAAAGGCGGTACAGTTAGTTGTAAAAAGAAAGATGTATTAAATCTATCTTTGAAAGATTATAATAATTTTGCAGATGCGTTATCTGAGGGGTTTGTTGAAGCAGAAAAAATATTGCAGGAAGAAAGAGTTTTTTCAAATAAAGACCTGCCTTATTCAACACAACTAATTCCGCTTGCTGCTCTATGTACATTATTGTCTAATGGGAATCGCATAAAAGTCACCAATATTAAAAATAAAATTAGGCAATGGTACTGGTGTGGTGTTTTTGGCGAACTTTATGGTGGAGCAAACGAAACAAGATATGTTAATGATGTAGTTGGTGTTATGAATTGGATTGAAAATAATGGAAATATACCTAAGACAATTCAGGAATCTTATTTCAATCCTACAAGATTACTCACTTTACAATCAAGACAATCGGCTGCCTATAAAGGTATAATGGCATTAATACTTAAGAACCATTGCAAAGACTTCATTAGTGGTCGAGAAATGGATTTTACAGTATACAAATCTGAAAACATTGACATTCATCATATTTTCCCAAAAAGTTATTGCGAAAAAAATAATCTACCTAAAGAAAAATGGAATTCAGTTGTAAACAAAACACCCATTTCTTACTCTACTAATAGAGAGATTGGTGGAGTAGCACCGAGTGAATATCTAAAAAAGATTGAAGAAAAAGGACAAGTTGATTATAATTCTTTGAACGATTATTTACAAACTCATCTTATAGATGTTAGTGCAGCAAGATCAAACGACTTTGAAAAGCACATTGTTTTAAGATCAAAGTTATTACTTGATGCTATCGAAAAGGCAACAGGTAAAATTATCTCAGGAAAAGATAGTGATGAAGTTATATCTAAATTTGGGGAAAGCCTTATATTTTAAACATAATTTTCTAAAACATTCAGGTCTTAGGGTGTCCCTAACGAGATATTTGTGCTCTTGGGAGTACAAATACACTGCTCGCTAAGTTTACGCAAGCGTGCGAACTACCGTTTTACGACTGTGGGAGTATAAATGGTCTGCTCGCTAAGATTACACACGCATTTTAAATTCTACATTACACAACAAAGGCGAGGGCATTTCTGCTCTCGCCTTTAAACTTTTATATAGCTATATAGTAAATTTAAAACTGAAATTTTTTAGTTTTTTCTAAGACAGTTGTTTAAGTTTTTCGGTCAAGATTTCTTTCTCTCGGCTTCCGTTTGTAGCAAAACGGACATAAGGAATTTTATACAAATCTAAAATGTGATTCTTCAATAAATCTCGCTCTGCTTGTTTTGTTCCAGCCTTATGATAATGATAACCATCAACTTCAACAGCTAAAACGGGCTTCTTACTAATCCTGCTGTATATCAGAAAATCCAAGTGTGTAGCACTATTCATTGCATACTTGCACTCTTCATCATTTAACAACTGTGGGTCACGGATTAACATATTTAACGGTTGATGACATATCACACTTAAACCAATTAAATCTTGTTCTTCGAGTACATTTTCGATAAGAGCAAACATTAAATTTTCAGAATCGTATTCTGAAATTCGTTTGTGCTTTTGCAAAAACTCAAATCGACTCTTGGTATAATCAGTATAAAGAAAATCAAAAACTGAATAAATTTTGCTTTCCGTAACTGTGAAATTGTTGTATTCAATGTATGAAACCAAATCACCGATATTGCTATCATTCGGTTGTTTGTTGCCTGAAACAACAAGACAAAGCTCTTTTTTTGCACGGGAAACTGCAACATTAAGCATAAAAGGATCATCAGAAAATTCAGTCACTTCATCATCAACAGTTGTAATAATTATTGCATCCTTTTCTCTGCCCTGAAATTTGTGTATGGTTGCAATATCAATTTGTTGATTATCAATTTCACTTTTCAGTTTATTAACTTGATTATTGTATGGTGCAATAATACCGATTTCTTTTGATTCAAAATTTAGTTTCGGAAGCACTTCATCTTTAACAACTTCAATCTGTCGCAGATTCATCCGCTCTCTTGTGTGTTTTCCTTCAACTGTTTTTATAACAGAAAGAACATCGTTTTCACCGTTATCTTTTGTCATTATAACAAGATTGCCACCATAAAATTTTTCATTACAAAAGTTAATAATTTTAGGATGGCAACGGTAATGTTCACGAAGAAGTGTATTAGAGACATTAGGAATAGCTCTGCAAATTGATTGAAGAAAGCTATTTTCAGTATAATTGTATGAACTTGAAATATTAAAAGATTCGAATATAGAATTCGCTCGATTTTTGATGTCTTCTGTGATAACATTCGGCAACTGTTTTGTATCACCCACTATTACCGCATTCTTTGCACACGATAGAGCTAATGCTCCGGTTGTGACATCAACCTGAGACGCTTCGTCCATTATTATATAATCAAATTTTGCGTTTTTGCCAAGTGAACTCCTTGAAGAAAATGTTGTGCTTAATACTATAGGATATTCATTAAGAAATTCCTGTGGATTTTTCCAAAGATCATCGATTGAAAATTTCTTTCTTCTTTTTGAATTTCCGTATTTTAAAAATAATTTGTTTTTGAGAAAACTCATTGACATATCAGTCAATTTAGTCATTAAGTCATATGCCTTTTTTACTTTCAATTCGTTTTCAAGGGAAGATATTTCATTGGTTAATTCTTGGCCTTTACAAGTGTAGTACATTTTTTGAAAGGCAGTTATAATTTTTGAGATGTCTTGGTCATAAAACTTCCAATCAAAAATTCTGTATTTTAGAAGTCCTTTTAGCTTAAACCAAAAAGAAATTTTGCTTTCTTTTTCAGCTATATATAAGCACTCTTGCCATAAAGTCATTAAGTCAAAAGATTTAATATTTTTCTTTATACGAACTTCATTTTCGGTAGTTGTTTCAGAAATATAAACATCAAAATGTTCTTTTTCGACTGTAAGGTTTTGAAGTTCAATTCGGGCATTTGCCAATCTTTCTTGTTTTTCAAATATATCCTTAAGCTCATTTGAACATTCCTGTACTTGCTGCAAAGAAATATTTTCGTCACTCTTCCAAGATGAAATGTTTGGATATTCATACATTTGGGATTTAATAAATTCGTTTTTATTTTTAGAACTGCCCAAAGGAGCAACAAGAAAACCAAGGTTATACTTATCCGAATTTAGCTTTTCAAATACATTAAGTGTTGCGGAATTGTTATTTGATACAATCTGAACAGATTTTCCGTCAACAAGTAGGTTAGCAATGATATTTAGAATTGTCTGTGTTTTTCCTGTACCCGGTGGTCCCTCAATTACACTAACTTGATTTTCTAAAGCATTTTTTACAGCTTTATACTGACTTGCATTACAACCAAAAGGAAAAATAGGGATTATATTTTTATTAAAGCTATTCAAACTGAAATCGTTTGGAGATAAGTATGAAGCTAATGCCGAGTCAGTTGATAAATAGTCAATTTTCTCATATTGTTTTGAAAGTAGTTTAGTTCCGTCATCAGCCTTTAACTCAGCTAAATCAGCTATTTGTTTGAAATATTCAAGAACACTTTTAACGGTGCTATTATCTAAACAAGAATGGTCAATTTGTAAATCAGAACCTAAGTAATCACTTTCCTTACCATTGTCAAAACAAATATGATAATAATTTCTGTATGAATTTTCAAATAAGTAGATTGCTTCAATGTTAAATAATTCATTTTCACCGTGAGTTATTTTAACGGTATTAGGATTAATAGCGATAGGTTTTTTTAACCAAGTAACATTATTATAGTTGTAACTGTACACTTTACCGTTATTAAAAATTATATCGTACTTATGAGTTGTGTTGTTATAATTACAAAACTTTATATCAGGAGTAACTATTCTTCCGTTTGCAATTATCATATTACTCTTTGTATTCAAACTATCACCCTTTAGATGTTGAATCAATATTTTTATTATACTACATTTTAGATTTAACAGCAAATGAAAAAAGAAGAATATCAAAACGATACTCTTCTTTAAGTAATTTAGATGTGGTATATCACTTCACCATTCACAATTTCCGCTGCTCGGTTGCGGATATTATTCATCTTTTGCACCCACAACATCATATCGGTTTCTTTGAGTTTTTCGGTAACATTTTCCTTTTTGGCAAGTGATTTTACTGTTTCGTCGAATAGCAATTTTGCTCTTTGGTCGATTTCGGCAAGATATGAATTAAGTATGCCTGCCGTCAAAAGATTGTAATAAATCACTTTGTGACGTTGTTTCAAGTATCGCTTGTGCCTCATTCCCCACACGCCTATTTGGGCGTTTTGCTCTGTGTTGAGTTTGAGATTTGGCAAGCGATAATCTCCCACCTTGCGATATGTACCGCCTTGTTTTTCGTAAATTGTCATTGTCTTTTCCTCCGTTTGATTTATTTGTAAATGCAGCGTTCGGCGAAGCGAAGCATTGCAATACAGTACTTTTCAAACGGTGTCAACGTTTTATGATGGGGGTCACCCTCTCTGATACGCATTGTTCTGCGAATTTCCTTAGGAATGACAACTCTGCCGAGATCGTCTATTCTACGCACTATTCCTGTCGCTTTCATAAATTTTGCTCCTTAAAACTTTGTTACTTTTATAGTTTTTCAAACAGTTTTAAAATTATACCGTTTGTTGTTTCAACCTAAACCGATTTATAATTTTTTATGGGCGCTCGGATGGCTGAATAGCATGTATACAGCCGTCAACTGTTTAACATGGTAAATATATATTAAACAGTTGACAACAAAAGTGCGGCTGTGCTAACATTATATAATTAAAATATAAAAATAAACGAACTGTTATAATGTCGAAGTTAGTCAAAACTAACACACTGCGGAGGATCAAAATGACTCTTGATATGTTGAAAAACGGCGAAACGGCCGTAATCAAAACGGTTGGCGGCGAGGGTGCGCTGAGACTGCGCTTTCTTGATATGGGGCTTATTCCGCATACGGCCGTCACTCTTCAAAAGACCGCGCCCATGGGCGACCCGATAGAAATAAGGGTCAGGGGATATGAATTGACGCTCAGGAAGGCGGACGCGAAGCTTATAGAGGTAGAAAAAGCATAAAGCTTTTAATTCGGAAAGGTCAAGGATAATAAATGATATTTGCACTTGCAGGAAATCAAAACTGCGGTAAAACAACACTTTTTAATGCGTTGACAGGCTCAAATCAGCACGTCGGAAATTTTCCGGGCGTTACGGTTGACCAAAAAATGGGAAGCATAAAGGGGGCAAAAAACTGCTCCGTTGTCGACCTTCCCGGCATCTATTCGATAAGACCGTATACACAAGAGGAGATAGTTTCGCGAGACTTTATACTCGACGGCAAGCCCGACGGAATAATCAATATAGTTGACGCCACAAATATTGAGCGGAATCTCTATCTGACCTTGCAGCTTTTGGAGCTGAACCTGCCTATGGTGCTGGCACTGAATATGATGGACGAAGTCAGGGCAAACGGCGGAACGGTCAATGTCAAAAAGCTCAGCGAGAGCCTCGGCATACCGGTAATTCCGATAAGTGCCGCAAAAAACGAAGGTGTTTCGGAGCTTGCGGATAAAATGGTATATGTCGCAAAAAATCGTATTTTGCCGAAAAGAATAGATTTTTGCTCAGACGGCCCCGTACACCGCTGCATTCACTCGGTAGCCCACGTGATAGAGGACCATGCGCGAAACATCTCGGTCCCTCCGAGATTTTGTTCCACAAAGCTCATAGAGGGCGACGAATATTTTGCCGACAAGCTTGAGCTTGATAAAAACGAACGAGAGCTTATTGAGCACAGCGTTGTGGAAATGGAGCATGATACCGGTCTTGACCGTAATGCGGCTCTTGCCGATATGCGATATACGTTTATCGAAAAGGCGGTTTCCGAGTCGGTGGTTAAGTGCCGTGAAAGCCGTGAACATAAACGAAGCGTGAAAATAGATAAAATACTCACGGGAAAATACACGGCGCTGCCGGTGTTTTTCGGCGTAATGTTCCTTGTATTTTGGCTCACCTTTAACGTAATAGGCTCGCGCCTTTCGGATCTGCTGTCACTCGGAATTGACGCGCTGACGGACATATGCGACAGGGGACTTACCGCATACGGCATAAATCCCATAGTACACAGCCTTATTATTGACGGTATATTCGCCGGAGTCGGAAGCGTTTTGAGCTTTTTGCCTATAATAGTTACGCTGTTTTTCTTCCTGTCAATTCTCGAAGACACTGGCTATATGGCGCGCGTCGCTTTCGTTATGGATAAGCTTCTCAGAAAAATAGGCCTTTCGGGCAGAAGCTTTGTTCCGATGCTCATAGGCTTCGGCTGCTCCGTACCTGCGATAATGGCGACGAGGACTCTCTCGTCAGACCGTGACCGCAAAATGACTATTCTTTTGACTCCGTATATGAGCTGTTCCGCAAAAATACCGATATATGCCGTGTTTACGGCGGCATTTTTTACAAAATACCGCGCGCTTGTTATGATAGGACTTTATGCCACGGGTATACTTCTCGGCATAATTGTTGCGCTGATATTAAAAAGGACTGCCTTCCGCGGCGAACCCGTACCGTTTGTAATGGAGCTCCCGAATTACCGTATGCCATCGCCGAAAAGCGTCTTTTTACTGCTTTGGGAAAAAGCGCGTGATTTCCTGCAGAGAGCATTCACCGTAATATTTATTGCGACGATAATAATTTGGTTTTTACAGTCGTTTGATACAAGACTCAATGTTGTGGACGACAGCGCGGACAGCCTGCTCGCCATGATAGGTAAATTTATAGCACCGATATTTAAGCCGCTCGGCTTCGGTGATTGGCGAGCCGTAACGGCGCTTATATCGGGCTTTACCGCAAAAGAAGCCGTTGTAAGTACGCTGTCTGTTCTTATGAATACGGGCACGGCGCAGCTCGGCTCGGTTCTTCCGAGCCTGTTTACGGGGCTTTCGGCTGTCAGCTTCCTTGTGTTTACCCTTTTGTATACACCGTGCGTTGCGGCTGTTGCCACCATTAAAAAGGAACTCGGCTCGCGCATTAAAACAGTCGGCGTTGTATTTATGCAGTGCGCCGTCGCGTACATAGCGTCATTTATAGTTTACAGCGTCGGAGGCCTTTTTGTATGAGTATCGCCGACATTGTGATTATCTGCATTTTGGCGGCGGCTGTGGCGGCGGCAACGGTCTTTATAGTCAGGCGCCGCAAAAAAGGCAAGTGTATAGGCTGCTCCGGCAATTGTGCCGCTTGCGCCGCATCGTCAAACAACAAAAACGCTGATTTAAAAAAGCTTTGACCGATAATAAAAAAAGGAACTGTAAAAACAGCGGTTTTTTCCCGTGTGCTGATAAGACAGTAATTTGAAGGGATTACGAAATCGGCATCTGTCAAACAGGATTGGACAACAAAACAGACGACATTCAACTTCGGTTGGGTGTCGTCTGTTTTTGTGCGTTTAAGGGTTGAAAATCACTTATTTTCTGCTCTGTGATGCATTGTTCAAAGACGGGCATATCTGACTTCATTTATTCGTTCGATTTGGTCTGAAAGCGTGAAAATTGCTATTATTCAGCAAATCGACTACACGAATTAAAGAAGCACAATCGGGTGAAAGATTTTCGTTCTGTGGCAAAGTTTTTTTCGAAAACCACAACAACCATGTTTTGGTTGCCAAAACAAGTGAGAACATTCTTTCTTACGTACTATTTGAGCATTTTTCTTGAACTAATTGTAACTTATTCTTAAAGCCTCTTGACAAGAAAACTTGGAATTACTATAATGTGTAATAGTACAATAAAACTTGGAATGGTGCTGAGTATGAATAACGAAAAGATATTAGAAGCCGCACGCAAAAACAAAAATAGAGGCAAAGAATTTGAACAAAAGGAATCTACTCGTAGTAGCCTTTTGGGCACTCTCGTTGCCTTGCTTGTTGGTATAGGCTTGTTTTTGCTGGAATATTTCATCAATGATACTGTGAACATAGGATTTATTGCGGTTGGAATGACTGCTTCGGGGGTACAGTCGCTTTACGAGGGGCTTAAAGTCAGGAAACTTTCTCTAACTGTAATCGGTGCAATTCAAACGCTGATTGCTTTAATTGCTATTTTAGCATTTGTTGGGCAGGTGGTGTTGCAGTGAATTCGCATCTTAAATTAAAAAACAAATTAAAAGAGTATCGGCAAAATGCAGGACTTACGCAAACGCAGCTCGCAGAAAAAGTTGCTTCTTCAAAAAATACAATTAGCTCAATAGAAACTCGTCAATTCTGCCCGACGGCTTATCTTGCGGCATTACTGTGCGTTGCTCTTGACTGCAAATTTGAAGATTTGTTTTACTTCGAAGAGGATTAAAGATGTTATTTGCAAGCGATTTTGAAGATAATCGTGTTCACATAGATGATACACACAGTAATCAAGAATACTATTGCCCTTACTGTGGTGCGCCTTTGGTTACTAAAAAGGGCGATATTCGTCAGCACCATTTTGCCCATAAACAAAGCCATGTTTGTTCTGATACATGGGCTAATGGCGGTAGCCATGGTTATGATCTTTCACCATGGCACAATGAGTGGCAATCCCTCTTTCCCAAGGTGAACCAAGAGGTGAAATTGTGTTTAGGTGAAACAAAGCATCGTGCCGATGTCTTGGTTGATAGGACAGTTATTGAGTTCCAACATAGCATTATGCCAGTAAAGGCATTTGATGATAGAAATAACTTCTATTTCAATTTGGGTTATAAAGTTATATGGCTCTTTGACTTGTCCGATCTTTATTCAATTGGACAACTAACTTATAAACCTATAAATAACGGACTGTTTTTTACATGGAAGAATCCTAAGAAGGCTTTCAACAACTACGACATTCAGAGTGGTTGCATAGACCTTTTCTTCCAACTTGGCAGTAGCATTGTGCGTGTTACCGATGTTTCTCCTATGGGATTTGAATCGTTTTCCACGACAACTCTTATGGAGAAAAATGATTTCTTGACCTATGTAGGATTGTGCGACGGAACTTGCTTGCCTCCATGCCGTGATGATTTGGAGCATAATCAACTATATCACCAATTCAAGGAACAGTATCATATTAGCCTAAACAAGCAGCAAGAGCGAGCGCTGCAGGCTGTAGAAGGTTCTAATCTTTTATTGGCGGTACCAGGTTCCGGAAAAACCACTGTCCTCGTTGCGCGATTGGGCTATATGGTTCTTAATAAGAATATCGCTCCGGAGAGCATCCTTGCAATCACCTACAATAATTCGGCTGCAAATGAGATGAGGGAACGCTTTAGCTCTTTGTTTGGAAGGAACATTGGTAGGCGAATTGATTTTAGGACAATTAACAGTTTATCGCAATTGATTTATACTGATTATTGCCGCAAAACAGACCAGCGCAGCAAAACACTTATTGAAGAGAAAGAAAGGAAAAAGTTAATTCGAAACATATTTAAGGAGTACCACCATAAATATGCTTACGAAAACGATTTGCAAAAACTATCTTCTGCAATTGTATATATCAAAAACATGATGCTTGCGGGAAAGCAGATTCTTGACATTGAAGCAGATTATCTCCACTTGAATGATATGTATAACGCTTATCAATCCGCACTGGACAAGCAGAATCAAATGGACTTCGATGACCAAATGATATTTGCTCTCAAGATATTGCGTGAGGATGGTGATGCTCTGCATTCATTGCAACAGCGATATAAATATATCTGCGTGGATGAAGCGCAGGATACATCCAGAATCCAACACGAAATCATTCGCTTATTAGCCTGTGGCAATAATCTATTTATGGTCGGCGACGAGGATCAAAGTATATATGGTTTCCGTGCCGCTTACCCCAAAGCTCTGCTAAACTTCAGATACGATTATCCCAACCCATATATTCTGCGTATGGAGCGCAATTATCGTTCGACCAATCAAATTGTGGAGAAAGCTCAAACGTTTATTTCTCAGAATAAAGGTCGATATGAGAAAAACATGACAGCAGCGCGAGGTGATGGCGAAGATGTTTCTCTTATAAGTGTTGCTTCGAGAGAGGCACAATATATGTATTTGCTCAATGTAGCGAAAACAGCAAAAACAGAAACAGCATTTTTGTATCGCGATAACGAAAGTGCCATCGTTCTTGTGGATTTGTTTCTAAGGAACAATGTACAGTTCAAACTCCGCAAGCCGGAAATGAATTTCTTCGAAGTTCGCATCGTTAAAGATATTGTTGCCTTTCTTTCTCTTGCGATAAATAATCATGATGCTCGTCTGCTTGATCAAATATGCAACAAAGGGATTTTGTATCTTGAAGAAAAACAGCGTTATTGGGCTAATCGAAATTGTCATGAGAAACACATATCCGTTTTTGATGCAATTGATGAACGGATGCAATATGTCGCTCCTCGCTATCGCAACCGATCTTCTCGGTTTCGCGATATAATAACTGAAGTATCTAAAGCGAGTCCTGTTGAGGCGATTTCTATTCTGTTGGAGTCTGGATATGGAGCATATCTTAGTGAAAAGCATTTCGACACAGGAAAGATAGAGATTTTACAGATTCTTGCAAAGCAGGAGTCAACGATTGAAGGTTTCTTGAATAGGCTGCGAGATTTGGAACGACTCTTGAAACAAGGTTTTACTTCCGAACATGAAAACCCAATCATCCTCTCAACAATCCATTCAAGCAAAGGCTTAGAATATGACACTGTCTATATGGTCGATGTTTATAAAGGGCGGTTCCCGTCATTAAGATCCAATATTTTTTGTCGTTCTAAGGATAGTGCTGATGGTGAACAAGAAGAACGACGCCTATTCTATGTAGGTATTACACGAGCCAAAAATAAACTGCACTTGTTCGAGATTAACGAAAGAGAAAGTCCATATATTGATGAACTCTTTCCCGAAGCAAGAATGCTTCGACTTCAAAAGCAAGAAGAAAAACAAAAAAAGTTTGTGGAAGAACGGGAGCAAATGCGTGCTGAGCAAGTGCGTATACAACGAGAACGTTACCTGCAACAACAAGAAACTTTGAAAAAGGAACGAGAAGAAGCTGCAAAAAAAGCTCGTGAAGATCAAAAGCAACGTGCTGAGATGGATTATATGAAGCGCTACAATGAAGTTAAAGGAAAATTTGTTCAACAGGAAACGCCAATTAAAGATTCCTCTGGGCGACGCTGGGTACAATGTGAGATTTGTCATGAAATAAAAGAAGAAAGTGAATTCAGCTATTATGGCGGAATGAATCAAGTTAATCTCGGAAAATGTTCCAAGTGTTCACGAAACTCATCTTTATAAATCAAGAACTGATCTGTCCCAATCAAAAAATCAGCACCAACGGTGCGCAGCCAATTCCTCTGAAATTGTTAAAGGGCTTGGGATGCTTCCCAACAAGTACGCACAAGTGGGTACTGCCGTGCCCTGCTTGCTACAGATGATTGCATCTTAGCAAGCAAATCGAAGATTTCTAATTTTTCGCAAAATCGGCAAAGCTGATTTTTGCAAAAATCGCAGAGTGTACGTACACCTGCTGTGCTTGCTATTCCTCGTTTTCCATAATAGCAAGCGCCATTTCCTTAAATGAAAATCGGCGGCAACCGCCGCCTTGTCTGCCCAAAAGCGAAACGGACGGACGCTGTCAATGGCGGCGAAGCCGTTCATCTTGACCGTTGACAGCGTTCGTCTGTTTTGCTATCTACACGATATTTAATTGAAACGAATCGAAACGAATGAATGAAAAGGAGGCTTGACGAAATGAGTCCGAAAATCAAAATGAGCGATATTCACGATAAACGTGATGACGATATTATCGAATTGTCCGACGAGGAGCTGAAAGAGATTTTAGCCGATGACGATTTTGATGATAGCGAGGGGGACGGTGAAATCCACTCTTTTGTTTTCTCCAATCCCGACCCGTATGCCAAGGTTGAGCCTCGTCCCGACGATGCCCCCAAGAGGGAGTTTCCTTTCGATGAAAAGGACAACATCGTGGTGAAAAATCCGTCCGCCTTTTGGCTGCCCGACGTCAAAATCGTGGATGAACGCTTCGCCATGATGAGCAAGAACTACACCGAGGAACAGAAAGACCTCAAAGCCGAGGTCAAGGGTCTGCAACAGCAAATACATGAACAGGAACAACAGGCAGAGAATATAGAGCAGTTTGTTCAGCGGGTAAAGAGGAACAGCACCGTCACGGAGCTGACCCCCCTATGCCCTCAGAGAGCTTGTCAAGGCGGTCTATGTAGATGCACCGGATAAGTCCAGCGGCAAGCGCAGGCAGAAGGTACATATCGAGTACGACCTTGTGGGTTATATTCCCGTGGATGAGCTGCTAAAAGCGGAACAGGCATGACCGAAATCATACCTGTTCCAAGAAATTTGAATTTTGCTGTCTTACCAGCAGGGAGCCTTACGGCTCCTTTTTTCTTTAATTCGTGTGCTTATTTCTTTTCGTAGCTTTTGCAGAAATGCGGATCCTGAATCTGCTGATTTGTGCATGAGCAGTCATGAGTTACCTCGATAACGCTTCTGTCGCAGCCGCAGCCGGCGGTGTTGTGTACGCATTCGCATACATCGCATTTTACACCCTTATTTTCCATAATGTCACCTCCTGTAAGATGATATTATATTTTGCGCAGTTATAAATTCTTTATACGGTAAAGAGACAAGTAAAAACGTATTTTTCGGATAAAATTTCCAATCGAATTTTTTATACGGCGGAGCGTTCAATTCGCGGCGGCATTTTTGATTTGCTTGCCGGCGGAATCTATTTTGTAATCGCCGTCGTATATAAGCTCGCTTACCGTAACAAACGAATAGCCTTTTTTCTCAAGTTCCGTGAGAATTCGGTCGAGCGCGTCGGGCGTGTTTTTTATATCGTTGTGAAAGAGTATAATTGAACCGCACTCGGTCTTATCCGTTACGCGCTTTACTATTTCATCGGTGTCAAGTCCCTTCCAGTCAAGCGAATCGACGGACCATTGTATTGTTTTCATATTGAGCTTTGTCGCCGCGGTTATCGTGTCATTTGTATAATCCCCCGACGGAGCGCGCAAAAGAACGGGTGTAATTCCTATGGCTTTTTTTACCGCTTCGTTACAGAGTGTTATGTCTTTTATGATTTCGCTCTCTGTAAGACTCGAATACATATTGTGCGATGCAGAGTGATTTCCTATCTCGTGTCCGGAGGCATAAAACGCCTTTACGCTGTCGGGATATTTTTCCGCCCATTCCCCGACGACGAAAAACGTAGCCTTGGCATTGTGATTTTTTAAAATTTCTATAAGCCTTTCCGTGTCGTCGGCTCCCCAAGCAGCGTCAAAGGTGACTGCGACCTTTTTTTCGTCCGTCTCAACGCAGTAGATGGGCAGAAGCCGTTTGCCCTCCTCGGCAGCGGCAGAGCTGAGTGCGCTTTTTCTGCCGCAGATTCCGAATACGATAAGCAGCGCGGATAATGTGACAGCGGTTATCGCCGTAAGCCCTCTCTTAGTCAAAATTATACATTTCAAAAAAAACACCCCCTCATACTAAATGTATGAGGGGGACAAGTTTTTAAGACTTTATTCGGCTACCGGCTCGCTGTCTTTTTCACGGAGCTCACAAAGCTCTTTTTCTATGGCTTCCTCCATAGACGGATCTGTGGCTTTTTTGTTTTTGAATTTTTTGGACACTGCAATATTGATTATGACATTTGCGAGGAACAACGCTATTCCTACCGCAAAGAACGGGGATACCGAGCCTGTGATTATGTTTACGCTTGTTTCGGCCGCGGCATTTAAAAAGGCGTAAACAAAGTATGCCGAAAGACTCCAAAAAACGGTGCTGAGGATGTTTAATACCGTGTCGGCTTTGCTGCTGAGTGACATTGACGCTATAAGCACAACGAAGAAATTTACAACTCCGAGCGCGGCGGCCAAAAACGCAAATCCCACGCCGAGAAACATTTTTGCAAAAACACCGCCGAGCGCCTCGCCGTGCATCAGCGAGAGCGAAGCCTTTATATCATATTTGGTCAAATAGTTAAGTATAAACGTGAGAAATGAAACACTCTCCGTTTTTTCGTAAAACGGGAAGCAGAGTGTGATTTTTACAAGCGGCACAACAAGAGCCACAAGCGGCAAAAGAGTAAAAACAAGGCGCACTATCATAAGCGGAGAGCCTATCGTGCCGTATTTGAAGTTACTCATTTTGTAATGCAGCTTTGCGAATGATGTCTCGGCCGTATCGGCATCATTTTCAAGCCTCTCTTCCCATTTGTAGTTGGGGATATTAACTCCGCAGTGCTTACATTCGGCACGGAAGTCGTACCAATGAAGCTTTGCTCCGCACTTGGGACATTTTGCCATAATTCTCAATCCTTCTTTATTATTTGTTTTTATAAAATCTTATAACATTCCATGAAAACGGCTTTAAAACGGCGTGTGCCGTCTTGCCGTCAACCGTGGGGATTTCTCCGTTTACGGGGAAGACGTTTATTTTGTCGAATCCGTTGACAGCGTTTTTGTCAAAGCCGCACATTTCAATATGCTCCTTGCCCGAAAAGTCTTCAAGATCCAAAAGCTTTATGCACATATCATAGCTTTCGTTCGGGTCTCTGTTTACCGCAAATACGGTAAGAGCGTTGCCGTCGTCACTTAAAACCGCCACGGAGTCCACGTCCGGAACATCGGTAAACTCTCTTGTGTCGTGCTTGCCGCATACTGTGTTTGAGAGTAAAACGGTTCCTCTGCCGTAATTTGACGCGTGCATAAACGGATAGAATATAGTCTGCTCAAAAATTCCGCCGCCGTTTTCCGTCATAATGGGGGCTATGACGTTTACAAGCTGTGCAAGACACGCGACCTTAACCCTGTCGGCATGCTTTAACAGAGTTATCAGCATAAGCCCGACCAAAAGTGCGTCCTCAAAGGTGTATACGTCTTCAAGCTGGTGCGGAGCGGTGCTCCACTTCTTTACCTCGTCGCCGTTTGAGTGGAACCAAACGTTCCACTCGTCAAAGGAGAGATTGACGGTGTGCTTTGAATGCTTTCTGCCCTTTACGGAATCGCATATACAAATTACCGTTTTTATGAATTCGTCCATAGCCATGCTCTTAGCGAGGAAGCTCTGCGTGTCGCCGAGCTTGTTGTCGTAGTATTGATGAAGCGATATGTAATCTACGCTGTCATAGGCTATGTCGAGGCAGGTATCCTCCCACTTGCCGAAGGTTTTCATATGATCGTTGGAGCTGCCGCAAATTACGGTTTCAATTGAGTCGTCCGTGAGTTTCATTGCCTTTGATGCCTGATCCGCCAAAAAAGCATATTCCTTCGCTTCCTTGTGGCCGAGCTGCCAACCGCCGTCCATCTCGTTTCCGAGGCACCACAGCTTTATACCGTAAGGGCTTTCGGCACCGTTTTTACGTCGCATATCGCTGTAATATGAGCCGGACGGGTGATTGCAGTATTCAACAAGATTTCTTGCGTCGTCGACTCCGCGCAGACCGAGGTTTACGGCCATCATACAAGCTGTGTCCGCCTTTTTGCACCACTTCATAAATTCATCCGTGCCGAAGAGATTGGGCTCCGTGACGCCCCAGGCGAGCTCAAGCCTTTTCGGCCGTTCGCTTACGGGACCCACACCGTCCTCCCACCTGTATCCGGAAACAAAGTTTCCGCCGGGGTAGCGCACTATCGGTACGCGAAGCTTTTTAACCTCGTCGATAACGTCTTTTCTGAACCCGTCTTCGTCGGCACAGGGGTGACCCGGCTCATATATTCCGCCGTAAACAGCTCTGCCGAGGTGTTCTATGAACGAACCGAAGATCCTGTCGTCAACCTTGCCTACTTTAAATTCGCCGGCAAGTGATAATTCAGCTTTTTTCATATTGTATCTCCTGAAAAATTATTTCTTTTTGGAATTCTCCGTTGTAGTCTCGTTATTTGAGGTGTCCGCCTTTTCGTATATGAATGTGCGCATTGCCGAAACGTTTTTATCCATATCTATCGAGAGCACGTTGCCGGCTGATTTTTTAACGCTCTTCCAGCTTCCGTCAATCGGAACCTGCATCTGAGCAAGATCGTATTTCATATATTTTACGGAGCCCTTTGCGAGATTTACAAGCTCGTCCGTGGTAAGATCCGTTTCAATCATCGGCATAACCTTTTCGGCTATCGAATAGAGTGCCGTCGGATTTGATTTTGCCTTATCTATAATTGCCGAAATGACCTTGCGCTGACGCTGTGTGCGGTAGAAGTCGCTGTCGAGATAGCGCATACGGCTGTACCAAAGAGCCTGCATACCGCTGAAGTGATTTACACCTGCGTTTGTGGTTCCGGGGAAAGCGTCTTTTTCGGCCTGAGTCATATTGTAACGCGCGTTTATGTAGTTTGCCTCTTTTTCGGTTACTTCAACATCTACGCCGCCGAGCTCGTCGATTATAGTGGTAAACATATCAAAGTTCACAAGCATATAGTTATCTATATCCACTTTGAAATTGTATTCTATTGTGTCTACAAGCAGCTGCCTGCCGCCGTGGCTCTGCGCCGCGTTTATCTTGTTCCACTTCCAGCCCGGAATTTCAACATATGTGTCGCGAAGAATGGAGGTGAGCTTTAACTGCTTGTTCTTTTCGTCAATGGAAAGAATCATCATGGTGTCGGACCTTGTGCTGTCTGAGCTTTCCCCCTCGCGCGCGTCAACGCCTATAAGGAGAATGTTGCGTACCGAATCCGAATGTGCGAGCTTTGAAGAATCTATGTATTCGTTTTCCTGAAGCGGAGAGTAGTTGACCTCGCCGAGCAGCTTCTTTGCCTGATGGTATGTAACTGCGGCAAAGGCGGCGCAGAGCACCAGTAAAATCAATATGACTATACCGATTATCTTGCCTGCGCTGTGTCGGTGAGGCTTTTTTTCTTTCGGCTGCTTGCCGCTTGAAATATCGGTAAAGCCGTGCTCGTCGGAAACCTTTTTGGCTCTTGAATTTGCGGCTCTGTTATAGTTGTAGCTGTAAGGTTTTACCTCCGGGCTTGTGTTTATCTCTCTGTGGCGCGGAACGGGAGTCTCGTTTCCGAAATCTTCGTTGTCTGATTTGTCGTCTCTCCCCGTAAAGAAGTCCTCGAAATCGTCATCGCCCTTCTTGTCGGAAGAGACTGCACGTCCCTCCTCCTCGCTGTCGCTGTATATATCCTCGTAACCGTCCTTTTCGGAAGAACTGTAAATATCCTCAAAATCGTTATTGCCGAATTTCTTGTCATCTGCCATAATTGACACCCTTTCACACAACAGCTTAATATAATGAGTATATTTTATCGTAAATTACTGCTTTTCACAATCCCTTTTGATTAAAATTTTATTACAAAAACAGTAATTTTAATGTCAATTTAAACATTGAGGCGTGATTTGAGACTTAATGTTTAAATTTGTCTTGAAACGAGCGAAAAAAACCTGTATAATATTTTCAGATTTTTCTAAGGAGAACCACGATGCTGGGAAGGTTTGTCAAAGTGAGGGTCACAAGACCCATAGGATTCTTTGACGGCAACAGCAAGACGCAGTACCGCCTTAATTACGGTACCGTCGAAAGCGGGCTTGAGCCGCACTCTCCCGTAAAGGGCGCCTTTATTATGGGCATAAATCACCCCGTAAGAAATTTTGACGGCAGGGTAATAGCCACCGTTAAAATACCTAAGACAAAAGGCGTAATTATTGTTGTGTCGCCAAAGAGTAAAAGATTTATAGTAAATGATGTGCGTGACGCGCTCGCGTTTATGTACAAAAAAGGCTCCTATTCGATAGATTGTCTTTATGAGCGCAGCTGCGGCGCGATAGTTTACCGGGAAATAGCGGGCGAAAGAAGATTTTTGCTTATCAAAAACAAGCGCAGCGCAAATTGGGGCTTCCCCAAAGGCCACGTCGAAGAGGGCGAGAGCAACGAGGATACCGCAAGACGCGAGGTCCTTGAGGAAACCGGGCTTCATATAGCCATTCTTCCGGAATTTAAGAGCCGTTCGGAGTATACGATTCAGGGCAGAATAGAAAAAACGGTTATAATTTATATCGCCTCCACAAAAGATACAAGAACCGTTATTCAGCCGGAGGAAATTGAGGACTACATTTGGTTAAGCTATGATAATGCTTATAAGACCCTTAATTATGAAAACGACAAGGCTATTCTCAAAAAAGCAAAGGCTTATTTGACGGAGCACTCTATCTGATTATAAGGAGAATTATATGCTGTCTACATTTTCGCAGTACTTTATGACGCTGTCCGCGACAGAAAATCTCGCGGAAAAAATGGTGCATCTGTTCGGAGATACCATACCGTCATGGCTTACGGTGTTTATAATTTCGCTGTTCCCGATTCTTGAGAACCGCGGCGGTATGATAGCCGCAAGACTGCTCAATATGAATATGCTTCAGGCATTCATCATCTCGTATCTCGGGAATCTTGTGCCGATACCGTTTATCCTTTTGTTCATCAAAAAGATATTCGAGTGGCTGAGAAAGATAAAGGGCTTTGACAAAATAATAAAGCACTTTGAAGCAAAAGCCGAAAAGAATCGAGATAAAATAAACCGCGGTAAGCAGTGGGGGCTTTTGCTGTTCGTTGCGATTCCGCTTCCCGGAACCGGCGGCTGGACGGGCGCGCTTATGGCGTCGCTTTTAGAAATACCGCCTAAAAAGGCATTTCCGATAATCGCCCTCGGCGTGCTTATAGCCGGGCTTATAATGACCACCGTGACATACGGCATAGGCTGGATAGTTTCCGGCTCGTAAGTCTTATATGGTTTTATGATTCCAAGACCTGTTTTCGCTTTGCGGCGAGGGCAGGTCTTTTAAGTGCCAAAAATTTTTTTGATTATTTGTGAGTATTGCCTATTGATTTTTCAAAAAACGGTTGTTAAAATTTTAACGTAGATGGTTAAACGTTTACCCACGTTGCCGTTAAATTTATTTTATTGAATACGGAGGAATAAGTTATGGCTAACAGATTTGTTCTTAACGAGACTTCTTATCACGGCAAGGGCGCAATAGAGAGCATTGCCGACGAGGCAAAGGGCAGAGGCTTTAAAAAAGCTTTTATTTGCTCGGACCCCGATCTTCTTAAATTCGGAGTTACCAAAAAAGTTACGGATGTTCTTGATAAAGCCGGACTTGACTATGAGATATACTCCGACATCAAGGCTAATCCCACAATAGAAAACTGTCAGCACGGCGTTGAGGCATTTAAGGCTTCGGGTGCCGATTATCTTATCGCAATCGGCGGCGGCTCCTCAATGGATACCTCTAAGGCGATTGGCATAGTTGTTGCAAATCCCGAATTTTCAGATATCAGAAGCCTTGAGGGAGTGGCTCCCACAAAGAATAAGGCTGTTCCGATTTTTGCCGTTCCCACAACCGCAGGCACAGCCGCTGAGGTTACCATAAACTATGTTATAACCGACGCCGAGAAAAACAGAAAAATGGTGTGCGTCGATGTTCACGATATCCCGGTAGTTGCTTTTGTTGACCCGGATATGATGTCGAGTATGCCAAAGGGGCTTACTGCCGCAACCGGTATGGACGCTCTTACACACGCTATTGAGGGCTACATCACAAAGGGTGCTTGGGAGCTTTCCGATATGTTCCATTTAAAGGCAATCGAAATAATTTCCCGCGCTCTTCGAGGCGCTGTTGAAAACACCCCCGAGGGCAGAGAGGAAATGGCTCTCGGTCAGTACATAGCCGGAATGGGCTTCTCAAATGTCGGCCTCGGCATAGTTCACTCTATGGCTCATCCGCTCGGCGCGCTTTACGACACACCTCACGGTGTTGCAAATGCAATTATTCTCCCGACTGTTATGGAATATAACGCTCCGGCTACCGGTGAAAAATACAGAGATATAGCAAAGGCTATGGGCGTAAAGGGTACGGACGATATGACTCAGGATGAGTACAGAAAGGCTGCTGTTGATGCAGTAAAACGCCTTGCTTCCGATGTAGGTATTCCCGCAGACCTTAAAGAAATCGTTAAAGAAAAGGATATACAGTTCCTCTCGGAGTCTGCGTATGCGGATGCCTGCCGCCCCGGTAACCCCCGCGACACAAGCGTTGAAGAGATTGCAGAACTCTATCGTTCGCTTATCTGACGCATTATTACTCAACAATAACGAAATTTTGGTTTCCTCGCTTAAGGGACGAGCCGCCGTAATGGCGGCTCGCCCCTTTTTTAACGGTACTTTACACGCGACTTGTGTTTTGATATTATATTATCGATATATTATAGATTTAAAGGAGGCGTTCGGATTTTGGACAATGACGAAAACAAACTGAAGAAGCGCTTCGCGGAGCTGTCGTTGCGCGCCGTCGAGCAGCGAAGAACCGTAAGCTCCGATTTTTTAACGCTTGACGAGCAAAGCACTTTAGCATCTGCGCAGCTGTTTTCGAGGGTGTATCTTTACGGCGGCTATCCACTTGCCGAGCGTCGTGCGGCTCTTTTCGGCGAAAAGAGCGAGGAGGAAAAAGCAGCCGAATGCGATTTTGTGTGGGTGAAAATTTCACCGGTGGCAAAAAAGTTTGCCGACGAGCTCACTCACCGTGATTTTCTCGGTACGCTTATGGGGCTCGGCATCAAGAGAGAGACAATAGGCGATATTCTCACGGATGATAATTGCGGATACGTTTTTTGCGAAAAAAAGGTTGCGCGCTTTGTGCTCGACAATCTTGATAGGGTCAAGCACACCACGGTGCGATGTGAGATGACCTTATCTCCTCCGGACTTTGTCGGAGCCTTGCCGGAGGAGCGGACGGTTACGGTGCCGTCTTTGCGCCTTGACGCGATGGTTGCCGCGGTTTATAAAATATCGCGCAGCGAGTCACAGCAGCTTTTTATGCAAAAGCTTATATTTGTAAACGGCAAAATGACCGTCAATTCATCATACATACCGAAAGAGGACGAGATAATATCGGTGCGGCACAAGGGACGGTTTGTGTTTTGCGGAAAAATCGGAGAGACAAAAAAACAGCGTCTTAAAATCTCCGTCAGAGTTTTTTGAAATACGTACAAAAAATCGGACTGTAAAAACGTGCTTTTTACAGTCCGACATATTTTTATATTGTGATTATGAGTTTTGGTCTATCTGCTCCTGCAAATTAGGTATCAGAACCTTTTGTGTAAGTAAAAATACCGTCAGTCCGTCCTTTAAGGAACAACCGTCATTTCCCGTATAGCCGCCGGTACGGCTTACCTTGGAGCAATCGGCGTTTACGTAATAAACGTATTTAAGCGTGTCGGCGTTTCTTATGAGCTTGCCGTTTTCGTCTCGGCTGCCGTTAAATTGCCAGACGTAGTTACTGTCTCTGCCCTTTACCGAATATGCGGTTATAAGACCTTCGCGGTCAATTCCGTATTTCGCGACTACGGCGTCAACAAATTTGTTCTCCGTATCGAAGTCAAGCTGCGAATCGCCGTATTGTGCTTCGTATTCCGTTGTTTCCGTGCTGACTGCGGCGGGAGCCGTGCTTTGAGGCTTTGCGGATTCGGCCGTGGTTTTTTCAACCTTTTTTGTTGTCGTTTCGATGGGAACGGTTGTTTCGGGATATGAGACGGCAGGTGTGGTATAATCCTCCTGCTTTTTTTTGCCGCAGGAGCAAAGACACGCGAGCATCAGCAATATACATAATGAGATTTTGAAGTGCTTCATAACAAATCCTTATAAAAAATCAAGCGGTGTAACCGAAATTACACCGCTTGTCGATTGGCTTGATTATTTGCCGCCGATGATGCCGCCGATGAGACCCATTATAGCGTCGATGATAGGCTTAAGGGTCGGAAGCACGTTAGCCTCGAAGAAGCCCTTGATTGTTTCAAAGATAGAACTGAAATCCATGGATTATCTCTCCTTTTTTTAAATTGGTTTTAGGATCCTTCCTGTGTATAATATATCAGAGAAAACAAAAAAAGAAAAGAACTTTTTTCGAAAAAACACTACAAAATTAAACTGCTTATATTGGTAAAAACTAACAAGTCGGGCCGGAGTGTTGATTTGTTGTGTGCAATGAGGCGGATGTTTTTATTGTAAGAAAAGACATTTTGTGATACAATAATATTGTTGCCGCAAAGGTATCGGGCAGATACGGCGGCAGAATACAAATATATTGGGAGAGTGCTCTTATGGCTCTTAAAACAGGTGCGCTGATTATAGCCGCAGATAATAAAAAACGCGAAAAACCCATTTATATGTGTGAGGCTTTGTCTTTGCCGCTCATTTCGTATGTGAAATCGTATGCCGAAAAGGCTGATGCGGAAAAAACGGCAATTATAATTGAAAGTGATAGCTCCGGTGTTGAAGCAATAAAGGGCGACAGCCGGGTGTTTGTATCGCCGGATGCCGAAAATGACAGCGATTTTCTGCTTGCAGCCGACGGCTTTGCAGACGAATTTGACTATGTATATGTTCTCTATGGAAATGTACCGCTTATGAGCGGCAACTCCCTTAAAAACGCGCTTTCTCTCTGCGTGAACGAGGGAAATGAGGCGGCCGCCGTCTTTTCAAGACAGCCTAATGGTGAGGACGTGACCGGAGCGTATGTGTTCTCTTCAAAAAAACTCATGACACTCATTAAAAACGGCGCATCGCGCTCAGCCGAGGAGCTTTTCCGCGCCTGTGATAAAAAAACACGGTTCCAAACCGATTGCAGATGCGAAACGAGCGCCGTCTATGATATGTGCTCACTTCACGAAATCAGCGAGACTGTTCGCTTAAGAGAGATAGAGCATCAGCTTGACTGCGGTGTGAATATCCCGTGCTTTGACGGAGTTATGATTTCCCCGAACGTAAAAATCGGCGAGGGTACACTCATTTTGCCCGGCACGATTTTACGCGGAAACGTAACGATAGGCAAAAACTGCACCGTAGGGCCCAATACGCTTCTTCACAATACAACTGTCGGCGATGATGCGTATTTAAACAGCGTTCAAAGCTTTGACGCAAGGATAATGAGCGGCGTAAATATAGGCCCGTTTGTTCATATCAGACCCAATTCGGTGATAGGCGAAAAGGTGCATCTCGGCAACTTCGTCGAGGTGAAAAATTCCAATATAGATACCGGCACAAAGGTTTCGCACCTTACGTATGTCGGCGACAGCGACGTGGGCAAGAGGGTAAACTTCGGCTGCGGAACGGTAACGGTCAACTATACAGGCAAGGCGAAATTCAGAACCACCATAGGCGACGATGCGTTTATAGGCTGCAACACAAATCTTGTAGCTCCCGTGACGGTCGGTGACGGCGCATATACCGCGGCAGGCTCCACAATAACAGAGGACGTTCCCGGCGATTCGCTCGGTATAGCACGAGCACGTCAGGTTAATAAGATAGGCTGGTGCCTAAAAGATAAATAAGGACAGGTAAACACAATAATGTTAGGCAGATTCAAAAAAACGGAAGCTGTCGGCGCACCCGAATTTTTAGTGGCAGGGCTCGGTAACCCCGAGAAAAAATATACCCTGACACGTCATAATTCGGGGTTTTTGTGCGTTGACTTTCTTGCCGAAAAGCACGGTTTTAAAATAAATAAACTCAAGTTCAAGGCGGTTATAGCCGATACGGTTATAAACTCGCACCGCTGCATTGTAATGAAGCCGCAGACCTATATGAATTTAAGCGGAGAGGCCGTAAAGGCTGCGGCAGATTTTTATAAGATACCTCCGGAAAAAATCATTGTGATTTTTGACGATATATCGCTTGACGTAGGCAGACTGAGAATACGCCGCAAGGGCTCAGACGGCGGTCATAACGGTATAAAGAGCATAATATCCTGTATAGGCAGCCAAAATTTTCCGAGAGTCAAAATCGGCTGCGGCAAAAAGCCTCATCCCGATTACGACCTTGCCGCATGGGTTCTCTCCGAGTACAAAAAGGACGAGGCACCGGAGCTTAAAAAGGCACTTGATAATGCCTGCTGTGCGGTGGAGCTTATTTTGGACGGCAAAACAGACGAAGCTATGAACAAATATAATTCCTGAAGGAGCTTTAATTTAATATGTCAGCATTTGCTGAGGTCTTAAAGGCCTCGCCCGAATATAAGACGCTCGAAAAGGCGGTAAAAAGCAAAAATCTGCCTGTCGGAGTTCTCGGCGTTTCGGGAATCCACAAGGCTCATATTATAAATTCGCTCTGCGGCAATTTGGGCCGCAGGGCTCTTGTCATTATGCCCGATGAAGCGGCTGCGACGAAGCTTTGCGAGGACTTGCGTGTTTTCGGCAAGAATTCGTTTCTGTATCCGGCGAGGGACTTTTCGTTTACCTCGGCGGAAAATCGTTCCCACGAATATGAACAGCGCCGTATAAATGCGCTCACAAATATTTTAAACGGCACCGCCGATATAGTGGTTTGCTCCGCAGAGGCGGCGGTTCAGAGGACTATTCCGCCCGAGGACTTAAAAAAACATTCGCTTACGATAAGGCGAGGCGAGGATATTAAGCTCGGCGACATAACGAGTGTGCTTCTTTCCGCAGGCTATACGAGAGCCGATATGGTGGAGGGAGTAGGTCAGTTTTCCGTGCGCGGAGGAATACTCGACCTGTTTTCGCCAGACGACCAAAATCCCGTCAGAATAGAGTTTTGGGGCGATACCGTTGACACCATGGCTCATTTCGACATAATGTCTCAGCGAAGAACCGACAATGTTGATAAGCTGACGCTTATGCCGTCAACCGAGATAGTCTTTTCGGGCGGCGACGACTTAATGAAAAAGATTACCGCATTTTATGATACCGTAAAGGGTAAGGGAGCCAAAAAGGCTCGCGAAATGCTGCAAAAGGATATAGACAGGCTCAAAAACGGCGTGAGCTTAAGCTCTGCCGATAAGTATCTTCCGCTCGCTTACGAAGAGAAAGCGACAATTTTAAGCTATGCCGATTCGCTTTTGCTTGTTGTTTGCGAGAGCGCCGGAGTCAAGGAAAAGGCAAACACCGCAATAAAGCTCCAAAACGAGGATATCAAATATCTCCTTGAGGACGGCGAGCTTTGCCGCGGACTCGACGAGTTTACGATGACCTTCCCGGAGCTTACACGCGAATATGAAAAAAAGGATACTGTTTTTCTCGACGATTTTGCGCGCGGTTCGTTTGACGTACCGGTACGCGACCTTGTAACGTTTACGGCGTCAACACTTCCCGTATGGAACGGAAAGCTCGACATACTCTTGGACGATTTGTCTCCGCTTGTTCAAAAGGACTCGACGGTTGTAGTAATGGGAGGAACGGAAAAGGCTGCAAAAAACCTTGCTGAGGATCTCGAAAACGAGGATATTCCGGCACTTTATTTTCCGCTCGAGCCTGCCGAATTTCCGCGTGGCAGAGTTTCGGTTTTGCCCGGTGCGCTCTCGGGCGGCTTCGGCTATCCGCACGAAAAATTTTATGCCTTTACCTATGGCAGAAACGCCGTTGCGTCAAAAAAAAGAAAAAGCAGGAGCGGATTTAAAAAGGGACAGAGCCTCCACTCGCTTGATGAGCTTAAAAAGGGCGACTACGTTGTTCATTCGCTCCACGGTATAGGCGTGTTTGACGGCATCAATAAGCTTGAGGTCGGCAAAATAACTAAGGATTATATCAAAATCAAGTATGCAAAGGGCGACGTTCTGTATGTTCCGGTAACGCAGCTTGACCTTGTCTCAAAATATATAGGCCCTCACGAGGACGACGGCAGAACAGTAAAGCTGAATAAAATCGGCGGCAAGGACTGGGAAAAAACGAGAAATAAGGTTCGTGCCGCAGTCAAGGATATGGCGGATCAGCTCATAGCCCTGTATTCAAAAAGGCAAAACAGCCCCGGCTATGCATTTTCTCCGGATATAGATATGCAGAGCGATTTCGAACGGCGATTTGAATATGACGAGACGTCCGATCAGCTCAGAGCAATCGATGAAATAAAGGGCGATATGGAAAAGCCTTATCCCATGGACAGACTTCTCTGCGGCGATGTCGGCTTTGGAAAAACCGAGGTCGCGCTTCGTGCGGCTTTTAAATGCGCGGCAGACGGTAAGCAATGCGCGATACTTGTTCCCACAACAATTCTCGCGTATCAGCATTACCGTACCATACTTAAAAGATTTGACGGTTTCCCTGTCGAGATAGAGATGCTGTCACGCTTCAGAACTCCTAAGGAGCAGGAGAAAATACTTAAAAATTTGAAGCGCGGCTCGCTTGACATAATCGTAGGCACGCACCGTCTTGTTTCAAAAGATGTAAAATTTAAGGACCTCGGCCTTTTAATAGTCGATGAGGAGCAGCGCTTCGGCGTGGCTCAAAAGGAGAAGCTCAAGGAGCTGTTCCCAACGGTTGATGTTTTGACCTTATCGGCGACGCCTATTCCGAGAACGCTTAATATGGCTATGACCGGCATACGCGATATGTCCGTAATAGAGGAGGCTCCGCAGGACAGATACCCCGTTCAGACATATGTTATAGAGCATGATATGGGAATTCTCTGCGAGGCCATGGAGAAGGAACTCCGCAGAGGCGGTCAGGTATATTATCTCCACAACCGTGTCGAATCAATCGAAAGCATGGCGGCTAAGATAAAGGAAATGATGCCGTCGGCTCGTATAGCCGTGGCACACGGCCGAATGGGCGAGGAGGAGCTGTCTGAAATCTGGCGTGACTTGCTTGAGGGCGACATAGACATACTCGTTTGCACCACCATCATCGAGACGGGCGTCGATGTTCCGAATTGCAATACGCTTATTATTGAGGATGCCGACAGGCTCGGACTCGCACAGCTTCATCAGATACGCGGACGAGTCGGCAGAAGCACACGCAGAGCGTCGGCATATTTCACGTTTAAGCGCGGCAAGGAATTGTCGGAAATAGCGAACAGACGACTTTCGGCAATAAGGGAATATACCGAATTCGGCTCCGGCTTTAAGATTGCCATGCGTGACCTTGAAATCCGCGGAGCGGGCAACGTCCTCGGTGCGCAGCAGCATGGCCATATGGAGGCGGTAGGCTACGATATGTACTTGCAGCTTCTCGGTGAAGCCGTGGAGGAGGAAAAGGGCGAAAAGCCGATTTCGCGTAAGAAGGAGTGTCTCATAGATATGCAGATAGACGCTCACATTCCCGATAATTACATCAAGAGCATTCCTCAGAGGCTTGCGGTTTACCGCAGAATTGCGGACATTAAAAATACAGAAGATGCAGAGGACGTTAAGGATGAGCTTCGCGACCGATTCGGTGAAATTCCGCAGTCGGTTCAGGGACTTATCGATGTTTCGCTTCTTCGTAATACCGCCGCCGCAAAGGGTATATACGAAATAGGGCAAAAGGGCAATTCCGTTATCCTTTATGTGAACGATATAGATACAAATACGGTTTTGAACCTGTCCTCCATGATGCGCGGCAGAGTGTCCATAATGGATTACGGCAAAAAGCACATCGCGGTAAAGATTGCCGATGGTCAGTCGCCGCTCGATACGCTCAAGGAAATATTCGGATATATGGTGTTCTGATTATGAAGATAGCTGTTGTTTGCGACTCTTTTAAAGGGAGTCTTACGTCAAAGGATGCTTGCGCCGCGGTTAAAGACGGACTTCTTCGGTGTAACAAAAATTTTGAGGTGCTTTCTCTGCCGTTTGCCGACGGCGGAGAGGGGACCTCTCGCTGTTTTTACGATATACTCGGAGGGCAGCTTCGAAAAGCGGCGGTGCACGACCCTCTGCTTCGTGAAATCACGGCGGAATACACCGTCTTGCCCGACGGTACCGCTGTAATTGATATAGCCTCGGCAAGCGGGCTGACGCTTCTCAAGAGCAGCGAGCGCGACGCCGTGAAGGTGTCGTCATTGGGAAGCGGAGAACTGATTTGCGACGCTGCGGAGCATGGGGCAAAACATATAATTCTCGGACTCGGCGGCAGTGCTACCACGGATGCGGGGACGGGCATTTTGTATGCCCTCGGTATGCGGTTCTTTTCGGAGGACGGCGTCGAGGTTTTGCCCGACGGTCAAAATATGATACGAGTTAAGAAAATACGGCGAACCGAGAATTTTGAAAGATTCAAGGATATAAAGTTCACTCTCGCGTGTGACGTCACAAATCCTCTGTGCGGAGAAAACGGAGCGGCTTATGTTTTTTCTCCGCAAAAGGGAGCCTCGAAGAACGATGTGGAGCTTTTGGACGACGGCTTACGAAATATAGGAGAGATTTTTGAAAAAGCGTCCGGCAAAAAGATTATAAATCTTCCGGGAGCCGGAGCTGCGGGCGGCATCGGCGGTGGATTATCCGCCTTTTTGAACTGTGAGCTCCAAAGCGGATTTGATGTGCTGGCAAGGGCTGCATCGCTTGAGGATAAAATACGTCGCTCCGATGCGGTTATAACAGGCGAGGGCAAGACGGACAGGCAAACCCTATTCGGCAAGCTTCCTAAGAGGGTCTCGGACATAGCCGAAAAATTCGGTGTTCCGTGTATCCTTTTGAGCGGCGACGTCGAAAACGATATTTCCGCCGAGGAACTCGGAGTATGCGAAATACATAAAATAAAGGAAAACGGTATAAGCCTTGAGCATTGTATGAAAAACGCCGCCTCGCTTTTGTCCGAAAGAGCTTTTGCGATAGGCAAAGACTCAAAAATAATAAATAAGCAATATAGCAGAAAACAAGAGAAAATGCGAGAAAACGAGAGATAAATCATATAATCGTTAAAATATTGAAAAAACGGTGTTGACGAAATCGTTTCTTCGTGATAATATATTCGGGCAATAAAAAAGAAATAATTATTCGGAGGTTATGTTTTATGTCAACTTATATGCCTAAGGCTGCCGACATCAGCCGTAACTGGTATGTTCTTGATGCTGACGGCAAAACCCTCGGTTCCGTTGCTGCGGAGGCTGCTACGCTTCTTCGCGGCAAGCACAAGCCGACATTTGCTCCTCACGCTGACTGCGGCGATCACGTAATCGTAATCAACGCCGGCAAAATAGTTCTTACAGGCAACAAGCTTGAAAAGAAAATGTACTATCATCACACCGGTTATATCGGTAACATGAAGAAGATTCAGTATAAGACCCTTATGGCTGAAAAGCCCGAATTTGCTCTTAAAAAGGCAGTTAAGGGTATGCTTCCCGATAACTCACTCGGCAGAAAGCAGCTTACAAGACTTCGTATCTTCAAAGACGGCGAACACACACATGAGGCTCAGAAGCCCGAAGTTAAAGAATTCTGAGAAAGGGAGGCAAAAATAAATGTACGAGACTAATCCTTATTTTTACGGCACAGGCAGAAGAAAGAAGTCGGTTGCAAGAGTTCGCGTTTATGCAGGCTCAGGCAAAATAACGATAAACAATCGTGATATCGACGATTATTTCGGCCTTGAAACACTTAAACTTATAGTTCGTCAGCCTCTCGCTCTCACCGGCACAGCTGACAAATTCGACATCGTCTGCAACGTTCAGGGCGGCGGTGTAACAGGCCAGGCAGGCGCAATTCGCCACGGTCTTTCAAGAGCTCTTCTTCAGTACGACGAAAATCTTCGTTCGGCACTCAAGAAGGCCGGCTTCTTGACTCGTGACCCGAGAATGAAAGAGAGAAAGAAATACGGTCTCAAAGGCGCTCGTCGCGCACCGCAGTTCTCAAAGAGATAATCGGTTACGATTTTTCAATCAAATACTTCAAAAGCCATGGGAAATCAACGGTTTTCCGTGGCTTTTTTATATAGCGATACCATAACGGCTTCTTTGCATAGACCGAAAAAAGGATTTTGCATTCGGGTCGCTGTGTTTTAAAATTTCCCCAAAAAAGCCTTGACAGGTAACCGAACTGTTACTACTATTTGGAAGTGAATTTATGACGGGAGATACAAAGGAGCGTATTTCGGAAACCGCGCTTTTTGAGGCAATGTACAATGAATTGCCTTCGCGATAAAAAGAGATTGCGGTTTTTGTCCTGTACGATGGCGAGACTAAAAGCGTTGTCGGGAAATTGTCTTTTATTTAACAAAAAAACAGCCTAAGCTATTGCAATTATTGTTGAAATATTATATAATCTGCTCATTGATTAAACAGAAAATAAATTTGGGGGATAACTATGAGCTGGACATTATATTGGGTGCTTTTGGCAATCGGCATTGTTATGACAGGTATATTTTTGTTCTTGCGCGTTAAAAAGGGCGGAATTTCCGCACTGTATGCCAAGGCGGCGGCGAGTCTCTGTTTTATTTCAACCGCTTTTGCCGCAACAAGCGCAAACCGCGACAATATTCAATTCGGCCTTTGGGTGGCGTTTGGGCTTATACTCGGAATGGTCGGCGATATTTGGCTTGACTTGAAATGGATTTATTTGCAGGATAAGGATTCATATCTTTATTCCGGCTTTATCTCATTCCTTTTAGGTCACATCTGTTTTAACGTGGCGATTTATAAAAGCTACAGATTTACCGGCAAAACACTTGCTGTTTCCATAGGCGTATCGCTTCTTATAGCTCTCGGCAATATATTGACCGAAAAGCTTATGAAAAATCATTTCGGTAAGTTTAAATTCATTGTATTTCTCTATACCTTCTTCCTGGCGTTGACTATGGTTTCGGCCATTATAGCGGCAATTGCCACCGGATTTGAAAAGGTTTGGGTTGTTATGGCTGTGGGCGGTGTCCTCTTTACTCTGTCCGACGCCGTGCTTTCGGGTATGTATTTCGCCGAGAATAAGAATACAAAATTCAACATATTCTTAAATCACATCTTATATTATGCCGCTCAGTTTACGATGGCGGCGACAATCCTTTGCATTAAATAAAAAATCGGTGGGAGCTTAAATTTAGTTCCCACCGTTTTTTACAGCAGCCTTTAGTTAAAAAATAACTAAGCCTTGATTATTACATTTTTAATGCTTTCAGTCCTGAAATGACTTTAAGGCGTCAATTGTATTTTGTATCAGCTCATCAAGCGAAATACCGAGCATATCCGCACCGCGCTGTATGACCTCGCGAGAGCAGCCGGCGGCAAAATTCTTCGCCTTGAATTTTTTCTTCACGGATTTAAGCTCAAGATCCTGTACGCTGTGCGACGGGTGCATTTTTACAACGGCTCCTATAAGCCCAGTAAGCTCATCTACCGCATAAAGGACCTTTTCCATCTCATGTTCCGGCTTAATGTCTACCGTTATGCCGTACCCGTGGCTTGCCGTTGCGTGAATTATCTTTTCGTCAATGCCTCTTTCGCGCATTATTTCCTGTTCCTTTATGCAGTGCTCTTCGGGATACATTTCAAAGTCAAGGTCATGTAAAAGACCTACGATTCCCCAAAAATCCCTGTCGCCGCCGTAGCCGAGTTTGTCGGCAAAATACATCATTGTTTTTTCAACCGTTTCGGCGTGCTCAAGGTGAAACGGCTCTTTGTTGTATTCCGTAAGGAGCGCGTATGCTTCGTCTCTTGTCATATTCAAACACCCTTTTGTGTATTTATTTTGCCCTGTAATTCGTCAAATCTTTTACGACTTCACCTGCTATTATCAGCCCGACTACCGACGGGACAAACGCATTACTGCCGGGGATAGCGCGTCTTTGCGTGCAATTTCTCGCCGTACCGGGAGGGCAAATGCAGTGCTCGCGGCAGCTTATCGCCGTATCCTCAATGGGTACAAGCGGCTTTTCCTTTGAATAAACAACCTTGAGTTTTTTAACTCCGCGTTTTTTCAGCTCGTATCGCATAACTCTCGCAAGCGGACAGACCGAAGTCTTATAAATATCAGTCACCTCAAATGCAGTCGGGTCCATCTTGTTGCCGGCGCCCATTGAGCAGATTATGGGAGTTTGGCTCTTTTGCGCCTGCATAACAAGCTCGATTTTGCCCGATACGGTATCTATGGCGTCAACAACATAGTCGTACTGTGAAAAATCAAATTCCGCCGACGTTTCCGGAGTGTAAAACTTCCGATGCGTTGTAACCTCGCAGTCCGGATTTATGTCCTTGATGCGTTCTTCGGCAACCTCGACCTTATATTTTCCTATTGTTGAACGCGTTGCGATTATCTGACGGTTTATATTCGTAAGGCAGACCTTGTCATCGTCTATAAGGTCTAATTTACCAATGCCCGATCTTGCAAGCGCCTCCACGGTGTAGCCGCCGACGCCGCCTATGCCGAATACGGCAACGCGCGAATTTTGCAGCTTTTCCATGGCTTCTTTTCCGAGAAGCAGCTCGGTACGTGAAAACTGATTCAGCATAATTTCCGCCTTTGTATTATAATAAATATTTTTGCGCAACAGGCAGCGTGCTGTCTGCGATGCCGTATATGGGTTGTTTCGAATTTATTTTTATCAGATGCAGTAAGAGCCGTTTGCGCCTACTGCCTTGTCGATTAAATCCTGAATAGTGACGCTGTCGGCATATTTGTTGATAACATCGTAAAAGCCGCGCCAAAAATCAAGTGTCTCACAGTATGCGCTGCGCTCGCAATAGCTTTTTTCGTCCTGTAAACAGGCAACGGGCGACAGCGAACCCTCGCAGACTCTGAGAATGTCTCCCGCCGTGCATTTTTCGGGGTCAACATTGAGCTTGTAGCCGCCGGCATTGCCGCGAAAGCTGCGTATAAGGCCGGCCTTACTCAGAATTGAAACCACCTGTTCAAGATATTTCACCGATATATCCTGCCTTGAGGATATATCTTTAACAGAGACCGGTGCGGCATTTTGGTGGCGGCCTATATCTATCATAACGCGCAAAGCGTAGCGCCCTTTTGTTGAAATCATAACATATCCTCCGTTTCAAAATATATCCCTATTATACTACCGATTTAGTAGGATAGTCAAGACCGAGTTTATGTGTTAAAAATCCCGGTTTAACAACAGAACTTAAAGAATAATGAGCAAAACAAAGAGAATGTTATTAAGACGGTTTCAAGAACCGTCCTCTGACAAAAACAAAAGCCGAAACTAAGAAGTAAAATTTACTGCTGCGTTTCGGCTTTTCGTATTCGTAATATGTAATATTAAATGCTTCGAGGGTTACATATCGCCGTTTTTATCCTGCGGCTTCTCGGAACTTGCCGCACGCATACTTTGAGGCATATACGCATTTGACTTTTCTTCCGGAGCGTTGTATTTTTCAGCCTGAAAAGAGGGCTCGTTTTTGTACTCGGCAGCTTTGTTTTTATTGCCTTTTACAATATTTATAATAGGTCTGACTGCGCCGAGTGCACACAGAAATATGCCGATTATCAGGTCGGTCACATATGATTTGGAGATTTCGGGCTCACTGAGAAATCTGTAAGCATTTCTCAATGACTCGGCAAAGGTGAGCGTAAAATCTATCTCGCCGTCGGCAAACCACGACTGATAGGCACTGTAAACATCCTTTGCAAGACAGCAGTACCAAGCGAGAATTATCACAAGCAAAGCCATAACCACGGAAATTATGCAGCCGAATTTGCTGAGCTTTTTAGCGAAAACCTCATATCCTTTAAACGCACATATAACTCCTATCAGTCCGCTTATTGCGGCAATATAGCCTACTTGGTACAGCAGAAAATACACTACTCCTCCCGCAAGTGAAAAAAGGAGCGCACCTACCGTGCCTGCAAGACGATTTTCGGGAACGACCGCAGTATCGGAGCTCTCCGTATATTGTGAGAGAGGTTCGATTTCTTTTGAATTTTTCATTTTGAAATTCATCACCTTTCGGGCATCGGATGCTTGCAGGCACCGTTTTGCCGCAGTTTTGATTTAACTTGACATCGGCAAGGCGAACCTTACAGAGAATGCAACGATAAGATTATACATAAGAATGCGAACTTTGTCTATAAAAAGATTATGTTGCCATTTCTTACGGCAATGTTACAGCGAATAAAATATAATCTTTCGCGAAATGGTATAAATACGTCAGCAGTTAGTAAGCGGATATTTTTTATACAAAGAAAAACGGAGCAAAGTTTGCTTTGCTCCGACGTGGTGCGGGTAGCAGGACTTGAACCTGCTGCTGTATACGTGAAAATCGTTGATACATCAACGTTTCTGCGGAATGCTGACTTGCATTTGACTTGCATTTTTATTTTTATTTCAAAGCTCGCCCCATATTCGCCCCATATCTCGCCCGTATTTCAGCGAAGATTTCCGGAGCGGAAAAGTCAAAAAGCGGAGCGGATATCTGAAGCCGGTTTTGCGGTCGACTGCAAAAACTTGTTGAATTTATCAATATCGCTTGACTCTTTTTCCTTCGAGAGATGAGTGTAAATTGAAAGAGTTGTCTTAATGTCAGAATGCCCGAGTAATTCTTTTGCGGTTAAAACGTCTACGCCGGCATCGTATAGCATTGTTGCGTAAGTATGGCGGAGGCAATGCGGCGTGAACGTGTCTATCGTCAAAGGCAGCGTTTTTCTATGGTCGGCAGCTGTGCCGATAAAGCACCCGTATTTCTTATTGAGACACAACATATAACTGTGCCAGAGCTTATCCCAAGCTGTATTTGTCATATAACCGCCGGCGGTATTTGGGAAAACAAGCGTTGATGATTTAGGCATTTGCCGCATATAATCGGAAAGAATGGTCGGAATTGCAACAACACGATTTCCGGCAACGGTTTTTGTTGATTTAATCGTTTTTGTTCGCCAACAATAGCTTTTTGTAATTGAAAGAGTGTTGTTATCGAAATTCACATCCGACCAAAGAAGCGCGGTAAGCTCCCCGCGGCGAAGCCCTGCAAATAACATTATCATTGCCGCCGGTTGTGCTCGATGTGGTGTGTCAAGAATCCATGCCCGCTGTTCGGCGGTAAGTGCGGAGCGGCTCTTTGAAGGGGTGCCCGCCGGAACGGATAAAAGCTCGTCGACCGGTGAGCGGTCGATAATTCTGTTCGCAGCGCAGTATTTAAAAAACTGCTTGATAATAGATGTATATTCGATTAACGTTTTGTGTGAGGAGGGCTGCCCCGAATATGGATTACAGATTGCGAACTCATCAAGGACGGCTTGGACGTCACAAAGTCGAATTTTTGAAATATCAGCCGCACCGAAACGTCGCACGAAGTGACCGAGCCTCTGTTCGATGCCCATATACCAGCCGACAGATACGGTGTTTTTCTTTGAAATTAAAAAGCGGTTGGCCCAAAAAGCAAAAGTGCGGTTTTCAGAAATCAAATCAACGCCGCGATGCAGCTGAGCGCGAAGCTCCGCCGCCTTTTGGTCGGCTTCTTTTTGAGTTTTGCCGTAAACCGATTTATATTTGCGTTTGCCGTCAACGCTGCCGACGTAAACTTGAACGACTATTCGGCCGTCGGCGCGGCGTGTGTTTGTTTTCTTTGGCATATTTAATCACTTCCGTTTGTTTTTTGCTTTACAAATTTAATAATCTCTTGTTTGCGCTCTTCGCTTGCCGAACGGTAAAAAGCGAGGAGTGCTTTTTCTTGTTCGGTTAATGAATCTGCAGTATCTATTTCGCTTTGCGGTACATCATATCCCATAAGCCATGCTTCGTTAACTTTAAGTGCTTGACCCAGTATATAAAGCTTAGATTTGCGCGGTTCGACTTTGCCATTTACATATTGGCTCAAATCGTTTCTGTTTAATTTAATATTGTTTTTTTTGCAGTACGGAGCGGCTAACCTTAATATATCCACTTGCTTTAAATTTCGCTCGCTCATAAGTTGTAACAGTCGCTCAGCCGTTCGATTCGTCGAGCGGCTTTTTATTTTACAAGATACACCGTAATTTGCGCTTTTGTTTTTCTGTCGTCATTTTCGCCGCAAGCGTCGAGAATACCAACGATCTTTTTATGCTCGTTTTCGTTTATGAAGTTTGCGGCAGACTTCGGCAATTCGCCGACTTCTTCGTAAATGTCATTAAAAACGACGAAGCAATCGACGGCGTCTTCGTATTCGATAGTTAGCACGTCGCCTTCGTCGCAATTTAACAAATTATCTTCACGCGTTGTATATTCATCAATTTTCTTTTTGATTTTCGAGAGGGAAAAACGCTTCGATTCGAATATATCGAGCGGCTTATAAAAGCCGATCTTGTATGTGGCTTTATTATTGCTGACCGAATATTTGTTGAGATAACCGGACACACGCCAGCCGCGCTTTGTGTAATCGTTGAACATATCTTGAACCGTTCCGCGATAGATGTATCCGATTTTTGCCCCGTTAAGATACACGGCGACCGCTTTTTCGTCGTGGGGGTTTTCGGGTTCTTGCTTGAACGTCAGCGCCTTTCCACCGTTACCGGGGATATGGTCGAACGCCCCGTCAAACAAACACAAAGATTCTTCATATTCATAGCAAAGCGCCGCACCGTCTGTAACGTCTTCAAATAAATTGTAGTTCTTTTCGCCGTCCGGAACGCTTTTCTTTTCGGCCGCAGGAGCGGGCGCAACATTCGCGGCGGGAACGATCGCAGGAGCAGGAGCGGACACAGTATTTTTTGTGGCGGGCGCTGGGTTCTTTTTATCAAGATAAACAAGCGCCGCGCCGCCAGCAATTAAAAGGACGCTACCACCAGCCAGCGCCGCTTTATCATCTGTATTTCCAAACAAGCCGAAAAGACCGACAACGCCGATCATGATTAAAACAATACCGATTATAAATTTCTTTCCCTTTTTCATAGTGGAATCCCCTTTATGTGTAATAGATCGTAAAAATATATACGTTCCCGCTGGGAGCGGGCAAAACAAACGTTATTTTGATTCGGTATGTACTGCACCGAAAATCTTTTCCCCTTCCGCAACAACGGAAGCGGCGTCGGCGGCAATGTTCGCGCCCGCCTGAACCCCTAAAAGAGTATCGACCGCGCCTTGCATATCAGGCCGCGCGCGATACGCGAGAACACCCGCCTTTTCCTTTTCGGAAAGCGCGAACGGCGCTTCGGAAGATTCGTCGCGGAATTCCGCAAGAATATCACCTACATTATATATATCGCATAATTGCATTAAGATTTCGGCGTCAGGTTGACCGCGGTTATTTTCCCACGCATTGACCGTTTTTCCGCTTTTACCTACCATAGCGCCGACTTGATCGGCGGTCAATCCGCTTTGTTCTCGTAAACGTTTTAACGCTTTTGCTATTGATTCACGCGACATTCTACACACCCCATATTTTTATATTGGTTTTAAATATGTTCCTATTATACCTAAAGAAATAGCAAGTGTCAATATGAAAATCTAAAAAACGTAGAAAAATGTTGCGAAAAACACTTGACAATCTCAAAAACATAGACTACAATAAAAACACAGTCTAAAAAACGTAGATTTAGGAGGTTGAAAATATGAGTATCAATGAGCGTTTGAGCGTCTACGTCAGCGAAAACGGAATCAAGCAAGTTTATATCGCGCAAAAAACGGGGCTTACCCCCGATACCGTTTCTAAAATGTTGAACGGAAGCCGCCGAATTCGTGCTGACGAATTCTTGTTGATCTGCAACGCGCTTAACATTGACCCGAATATCTTTCGAAATAAATCAGCATAAGGGGGCTTGACTATGCAGACATTGACGATCACGTCGGGAAACGCCGTGGCGGTCAAGCCGAAAGCGATTCCAAAACACCGGGCCGATTCGCTGGCCCGCAGCACACTTCACGCCGTCGAACGTTTCTTCGCCTTGCCGGGCGTCCTGAGACGCCTATCCACCACAAAGTTGGACTACCCGTATGAAAGGAAAATGACACGGTATGTCAGTTAAAATTTTTACAAAAAAAATAACATCATGGGAAAGCTTACCCGTGCTCTTGGACATTGAAACGGTATGCTGCCTTTTGCAGTGTTCAGAAAACACGGCGATAAAGCTATGTAAGAACGGGGAAATCAAAGGGAAAAAACTCGGCAATATGTGGCGAGTAAGCAGAGACAGTCTGCGCGATTTCTTCATGAATTAAAGGAGATTTAAAAATGATAGTCAGTACAACACTTGAAGCGTTAGGCATTGCGGCGTTGATAGCCGCTTATTATCACGAAGACAAATTTATTAAATTCGAAAGCGACTGCCGCGAAATATATCGCGCGTGCAAGCGTCAGGGAATATCGGCTTGCGACTTGTTTAAAATGATTTGCCGCGAGGAGCTGAAAAAATGATTTCGAATAAACGAACAAAAAATCGCAGAATCATTGCTCGGCACAATGACGACCCGGAAAAGAAAGAATATATTCCAGATCCGAATTTTCCGTATAGCATTTGCCAAACTTGCGCATTCCTATACAAGCCGAATCAATGCATGCAAATACAAATGTGCGTAAGCCTCGCCGACCAAGGCAAGCCGCGAGACAGAAACGCGACAAACGAGCATTGCGACACATACAAGCCGAAGAAACGAGAGGTTAAGCCGTGGTGAATGAAGAAGATCTGCGTCCGTTCCTTTTTGAAAACAAATACGGCTACCGAGTAAACATAAGGAACCCATATGTCGCAAAGCTGTTTACACGTTTCAGAGATAAGCTCGGGTTTCCGACATGGTGCCCTTGCAACGACATAGAGAGACTCGAATTTGAGACGGCGGTTATTCCGCTGCTCGAAAAAAGATTCGGAACAAAAGCCCCGAAAGTCAATGTGCCGCAACATATCAGAGAGCGGCTGCCGGTTGAGCTTGTAGCGACCCTCTACGGCTTAGATGAAGAATTTATGTTGAATTTAGAAAAAAACACAAAAAAATAGCCGCCCTGCGCAGCAACGCAAGACGGCCGCCCGGTAAATACCGAAGCAAAATCATGTACAAATAGTATATCAAAAAATTCGGTATTTGTCAAATTTTCAAAACGTCCGTTTGGGCGTTTGGCGGCCTTGTATTGTATCGTATCTTTTCGGACAAAAAGAAGACGCAAACGGCTACAATGCAAAAGAAAAGGAAGTGACAAATACTTTGTTTTATAAAAATCAGTCAGTCAATCAGTCATTCGATGACACGCTCGGAAAAATCAAAGCTCAAATTGAAATAGACAGTATCCCTGTTGAGCTTCTATTACAAGCTGAAGAGCTTGCGGTTATCATCGCCGAGGTTATGAGGCTTCGGCAATCTGACGCGCTCAAGGTCGGAGGGGTTATACGCCCGGTCGGAGATGTTCAGGCTGTTTTCGCGAAAATCGAAAACGAGCACATTATATACGTGCTTGAGCATTACAACGAAGTGCCGTATCGAATACGGAATCCGAAGCAGTACCTACGCACGGCTCTTTATAACTCCGTTTTTGAAATCAACAACGCCGCTGCTAACCTATACAGTGCCACGGAAGGCGGGCGGCCATGAACAGAGAGAAGCGAACCTACTCGGGCAAGCTCCTTGACGTGGATTTCTACCCGGTTTTTTCGGACGGTCGGCGAATGCCATCGCGCAAACCGAAAACAAAGCCATCTACTGCCGAACAAGAAAAATACAACCGAAACAAAGCCGTGCGGGAATTCTGCCGGATTGTTAACGCAAATTTCGATGAAAAAGATTATTTCATGCACCCGACGTTTACTCCGATTTCGGCACCCCAAAGCAGAGAGGAAGCAAAAAAAATCTTAGCAAATTACCGAGCACGGGTTCAGCGGCGACGAAAAAAAGAGTTGAAAAAAGCTAAGCTTGCATTATCGGTGCTCCCGGAGCGGAAAGAGCTGAAAGAACAGCGAAAAGAGCTTGTCGAAAAAATCAATGTCCTGTCTCGCCCGTTCAAATATGCGTACACGATTGAAGAGGTCACGTATAAGACGGGAATTTTAAAAGGGCGGACAAACTATCATTACCACCTATTCATCACCGGCGGCTTGGATGACAGGCTTATGGAGAGGATGTGGGATAAGGGCGTTCGAGTTAACGTCAACAATTATCAGCCGGAGCGGTTCGGCCCGGAAACGGCGGCAAAATATATGCTTAAAAGCACGCCCGAAGCAGGAAAGAAAAAATACATATGCTCGCGGAATATGACCCCGCCGCGAGTGCCGGATCCGTCAAGGCGAGACGGCAAAACGTCAAATCGCCAGCTTGAGAAATGGGCGAAAGAACGAGTAAATGACGCGGAGTTTTGGGAGCGGAAATACAAAGGCTACCGATTCGAGCGTTGCTTCGCTCGGAAAAACCCATATAACGGGCATTGGTACATATCGGTAATTATGTATCGGGCGACGGAAGAAATGCCGCCGTGGACGCTCGACGATTGGGGGGTGTATGAGTAGCAAAAATCAACAAAATTTCGGAGGTGTAAAAAATGATAATCTCAGGCGAAGGCTCAAAAACAATGAGTGAGGGCGAAGAGCAGATATGCCTTTTTCGGTGGGCACAATGGGCTTGCGGCAAATATCCCGAACTTAAATTGCTGTTCCACGTCCCGAACGAGGGAAAAAGAAGCGTCTATACGGGAGCGCGTATGCGTTCGGAAGGTCTAAGAGCCGGCGTCCCGGATATTTGCTTACCCGTGGCAAAAAAAAGATATCACGGTTTGTTTGTCGAGATGAAAGCCGGGAAAAACAAGCCGACCGCAAACCAAATAGAATGGCTTTCGTCTCTCGAAGAACAAGGATATATGACGGCCATATGTTACGGCTGGGAAGCCGCGAAAGTCGTTATTGAAAATTATCTCAAGTAAAAAGGGTGGGAAAAATGATACACGAACTAAAAATCAAGCCTCAATATTACGAGGATATTAAAATCGGGCTTAAACCATTCGAAATAAGAAAAAACGACCGAGATTTCAAGCTCGGTGACATCCTTATTTTGAATGAATATAGCCTTGATGACAGCGGAGCGGGAACATACAGCGGCCGTGCCCTTACAGTAAGGGTTACATATCTGTTGAACGACCCTGAATATTGCAAAGAAGGTTATGTAATTCTCGGGATTATCCCGGTAGGAGAACGCCATGGATAAGATTTTATATTACGTTATAGCAATTTTTTTGATAATAGCGGCCGTTGTGTTTTCAGCCGTCGCAATTAAAGCCATAATAAACTTTATCGTTTTTATCGCCGCGGCGGTAATAATGAATTAAGGAGTAAAAGTCATGAACGACAATATTTTATGCGCCATTGAGTCGCTTTGCGACGATATAGCCACCAACACAAACGCAGAGCACAACCAAAAGAGAGCAAATGCAATTTTAGCTCTTGCTTTCGCCGGGAAATTCACGCCCGAGGAAATCGAAGAGGACTACACCGAGGACGACTCCGTAGCGGGAGCGGAAAAAGATAAAATCAAAATCCCAAAACCGGGCGAGCAATTCGAGTATAACGGAATTGAGTTTACCGTTCTCGGAGAGGAACAGGGCGGCGTGCTTGCCATCGTATCGAAGCTGCCTTGGCAGAGAATGCCGTTCGATGAAAGCAGTAAAAACGACTGGCGCATCTCCTCGCTCCGTAAATACCTTAACGGAGAATACCTCAAACAATTCAACCGCGGCGACCTCCTCCCGTTTGTATCGGACTTGACCTCCGACGACGGTATGAGAAACTACGGCACCGCCGAGGATTACGTGTTTCTCCTATCGTACGACCTTTACCGCAAATACAGAGAGTCTGTGCCGCGCTTTAATGGTCGGTGGGGGACGCTTACGCCATGGACTTGCAACCCGGGCTCCGCCCTCATACGAAACGTCAGCGCTAACGGCACGGTGGACATCAGCTTTGCGAACATCATTAACGGCGTAGCCCCCGCTTGTCTGTTTAATCCTAAAATATTTGAATAATCCGCCTCGATAGAGGCGAGAAAGAGAGGAGTTAAGGAAAAAAATATGACAAACAACGAAAATGTTTTTTTTGAACAATTAAAAAGAGAGTGTGAATGTGTTTTGCACAATAAAAGCCGCTGTTTAGCATATGAAACATACGGAGCTGTAAGAATGGCATTTGAGCTTAAGGCTATCACATCCGAACAGTTTAACGAGCTTACCGATTTGCTTATCACAAATGGAATTAACAAGCCGTGTCAGCCGGGCTTGTGTAAAGACATTTATTAACTTGACAGGTGGCAAAATGCCAAAATGAAAAGAAGAGGAGTAAAAGATGTACAAAGAAAAGGCAATTGAAAAAATACAAAAGGAATTAAAAGCTTTTACCGGTGGAAACAAAGAAAAAGCCGTGTCGAAGCCTGTCGCAGAAACGCTTGAAATGTTTTGCAAACAAAACGAAGAATTCGCGCAAGCTATATACGAGAGTGACAAGACCCTTTCGAATTGCTGCAAAACGATAATGGAAAAAAGCGGAAATGCGATATCTGATATCGAAGTTTATAAACGGGCCGTCAAATACTACTTTTCGACAGCCGACATTGAAATGTCGATGAAAATCAATTTGTGCGGCGACCTCTCCGCCGGAGAAAACGATAAAAGCGGTAAGGTAATATCGCTTTCGTTTGATGATTTGTTCTAAGGAGCGGGAAAATGAAAGTTTATAAAACAAAAGACACGATACTGCGCCACGCTCCGAATCTTGACGCCGAAGACGAAAAGCTGCTTAACAGCGAGTGCTTCACGCCGTACATATTCTTCAAAGATGACAGAAAAAATCAAAGGCGTGAGTGTTACTGCACCGCCTGCGGAGCGGAGTTCAAAGAGAATTTTGTTAAACGAATAATGACCCCGGACGACAGAAGCTTTTTAGATGCGGAACATAACGAAATCGTGAAATGTCCGAAGTGCGGCAGACGAGTTATGCTGAAAAACGAGGGCCGCGTTCGAGACTGCAAGAACCTTGAAGAATGGCGCCGTTTTGTGGCTGTTAAACCTGTGGGGCGAAACACTGTATATCTGATATGTGGATGGGCGAACAAGGATTACACCGGGCGATGCTTTAATACAAAACCGATATATGACATTTCGGCGATATATTACTTAACACCCGGGTATGTCCGAGTTTTCAAAAACGCAAATCCGAATTGGTATGCAAAATATTGGTATGAGCCAAAAAGCATTATTGAACCTTTTACCAAAACTTTTAGCTACAACAATGCTTATGCTGAAAACAGGGGATACAGATGGATAGGCTTTGACCGCCTGAAAAAGACCTTTTTAAAATATGCGCCGATTGAGAATTTTTCTGTCGCGTATGAAAAATATTTCTACAACAAGCCATACGTCTGTGTCGGCGAAGTGCCCGAGGTAAAATTCTTCGCATATTCGGCAATATATCCGAATGTTGAAAAGTTATTAAAGCTCGATCTTGGAGAATTCGTATGCAGCCTTGTAGACGGCAAGCCGATGAAGAGATTTATAAACTGGAATGCGCCGACCGTGCAGAGCATGTTCAATATGACGCGCGGCGAATTTAAACGTTTTCGAGAACAATTTTACAATCTTGATGATTTTAAAGTTTATGAAATCCTGAAATCGGCAAATCCGAACATTCCATATGCTGTGGCTGTCGACCTTTGCAAAGCATATAGCGGCGAAACGGCTGAAAAAATAGCGTGGACGGTAAAAAAGCAAAAACTCAGCTTGACAAAAACATTGAACTATCTCATAAAGGCCGAAAGAAAGAATTTCAAAAGCCAATATGAAAAAAGCACGTCATTCAGCCGTAGCACAACTGCGATATGGTGGAAAGACTACATATATTTTGCCGAAAAACTTAAATATGACCTTACAAGAAGTGATGTCATATATCCGAAAAACTTAAAACAAGCACATGACAATGCTTCGGGCGCGTTTGTGATAAAAAAGAACCAAGACGCCTATGCAAAATATCAGAAAAGATATGCCGCCCTCGAAAAGCGATATGCCTTTTCAAACGGTGAATATCAAATCGTAATTCCAAAAGGCGTAAACGACATAATCGAAGAAGGCAAGATTCTTTCCCATTGCGTAGGCGGATATGCCGAACGCCATATGAAGGGGAAAACCACAATTTTGTTCATGAGAAAATGCAACGCTCCTGCGGAGCGGCTTGTCACAATCGAAGTCAAGGGCAATAGGATTTGTCAAAATTACGGATTCCACGACCGGAAAGTCTCGCCCGCCGAACAAAAATTCATAAACACATGGATTCAATGGGTGCGTGCCGGTTCTCACAGAACGAAAGACAAAAAAGCTGCCGGAGCGGCTTAAAAGAAAGGACGTTGTAAAATGGAAAAACTGATAATAAATCAAACATCAAATGAAGTCAGCGAGATATACAGAGAAGCCGTTCAAACGCATCAGCGAATCTTGGCGAACGGCGAGATTTGTGCGCAGTCCCTTTTAGAAATTTGCAAAGATCTAAAAAAGATGCGTGACCAAAAACTTTATGAAGAATTCGGGTACTCTTCTTTTGAAGAATACACTGAAAAGGCCGTTAGCATTAAGCCGAGACAAGCTTACACGTACATATCGACGTATGAACGCTTAGGAAGTACGGTTTTGCAGTCGAATGCAAATTTGGGAATCACCAAGCTTGACCTTATAGCGCAGATGAACCCGGTTGAACGCACGGAAAAGCTTGCTGAAAATGCCTTTGACGGAATGTCCGTATCTGAAATAAAGGCTCTTGTTCAAAAGTCAAAAAATCAGGGAGAACAAATAAGCTTGCTTCAGACTGCACTTGAAGAGGCTAAGGCGCAGAACAAGGGGGCGGAAGAACCCGACGAAGAAAAAGAAAAGCTGCGGGCACAAATTGCTGCCCTAAAAAAAGAAATCACCGACAGCGCATCAAAGCTTGAAGCCGAAAAAAGGGACATTGTTGAAAAAGCAAAAAGTGAGGGTATAAAAGCAGCGAAAAAAGAGGCTCTTATTGAAGCGACAAAATCAGTCAAAGAAAATACGGAGCGGCTCACGCAAAAAATCAAGGACCTTGAAACAGCTTTAACCGAAGCCGGCGTCGAGCACGATAAACTCGAAAAGCAATTATCCCTTGCCGACAGCGAGTCGGCCAAAGCAATGGTGTACATTCAAAATATTCAGGACAACTTCAATTCTTTATTTGCCGCAATGGGAAAAATGCCGGATGAGCAAAAAAGCAAATTCAACAGTGCTTGCCTAAAGCTGTTAGAAGCAATGCGCCGACAGGTCGAAGAATAAGGGGAGTTAAAAAATGATTATCACAGCTAAAATAAAAGTTGAGGTTCCGATGGGATTTTATTGTAAGAAATGTCCGAGAAAAGAGCGCGACGAGAAACATTTTATGTTTTGCACTCTTTTCAATCGTTATCTTTACATACGAAAAGGCGAGTACCTTAAATGTCGAGAGTGTGTGAATGCACTCTATGATGAAATAGACAGCATGTAAAGGAGAAAAAATGCAATACATACCATATGCCGTTACGGCGGCAGCGATAATCGGCACAATCGGAAACAGTTATAAAAAAGTTTGGAGTTTTTACATTTGGATTTTCACAAACGCTTTTTGGTGTGTTCTCAATCTGAAGAATCACAGCTACGCACAGGCGATCTTATACGCTGTTTATTTTGTCTTGGCGATAATCGGAATCGCACAGTGGAGGAAAAAAGAAAAATGACGCTTATTGAGCTTAACAATCTTCGATACATAGAGAAAGAAATAATATTGCTTCAGCTCAGAATACGAGAGCTTGAAAATGAAACCGAGCGCATAACTCCGATTTTAACGAATCTGCCCGGCAGCGGAGATAAGAAAAGCTCAATTGTCGAACAGCTGGCTGAAGAAAAAGAAAAACTCGGAGCGGCCCTGCAAACGCGGCAGGAAGAGCGAAGAAAAGCCATGCGCTTTATAAACGGAATCCCCGATTGTCAGCTTCGAATAATTTTCATTTTGCGTTTTATTTCCGGGAAGAGCTGGAATGAGGTTGCCGACTATATCGGCGGCGGAAACACAGAACAAGGCGTGTGCATGCGCGCACTTCGGTATCTTAGGAAATTCGAAAGTTGTTAAATATGTTAAACGCCTTTTTGATAATATTAAATCAGAGAGAAACCTGATTATAAAACAAAGAGGTGCGATATGGCTAAGACGGGCAGAAAATCCAAATACGACGCCGAAATTAAGCCGCATCTTGCCGAAATTGAAAAAGCGGTTAAAAACGGCGCGACAATAACAGAAATCGCAACGGCGCTGAATATCGCCGAAAGCACAATTTACAAGTACAAAAAAGAGAAAAAGGAGTTTTCGGCGATATTTGCGCGCGGGCGCGCGTCTATAATTATAGACATTCGAGGAGCTTTGTTGAAAAAAGCCCTTGGGTATGATTACGAAGAAGAAAAAAAGGTCGGAAGGAAAGACAAAAAAGGCGAAAACATAATGATTGTTGAAAAATACAAAAGGCATCAGCCGCCGAGCGAAACAGCCGCCGCAATGCTCCTTCGAAATTACGATACGAAATGGATCGACAAAGATAATGCGACGACCGAGCTAAAAAAACAAGAGTTTGAGTTGCGAAAAACAATTTCCGAAAGTAATAATTTTGATTTAGATTGGGAGGACAAAAATGACTGATAGCGAGAGAATTTATTATGTTTTGAGCGAAAACAACTGTAAATTTGAAGGCTTAACAAAAGAACAAATTTTATCGGCAATTGAGCAGGCGGTTAACTCCGGGAAAATAAAGGATGTCGACACAGGATTTATCACGAAAATTAAAGAGCAAAACAAAAACGCAGGCTTGATGTTTTGGGTTGGCAATCAAGCTGAATATAATGCGCTCGAAAGCAAAAGAAACAACTGTCTTTATATAATTACCGACGACAGAAGAAACGAAAGTATAGATCTTATTTGGAATAATCTGGGGCAACTCAACGACATAGCAGACGGGGCAATGCAATGCGTCTATGAAAGTCTTGACGCGAACTCATTTGATGTTAATTTTACAGGCGACGGACAATTTAAAGAATTCGTCCTCTCCTTCGGCGATTATAAATACGATCCGACAAGAGATGTTGTTGTAGCTTCGCTTTCGGCAACACAGGAAAGCCCAGAAATGAGCAAGTGCTTTTTTGCATTAACTTTGAAAGATTTTCGTTATGAGAACGGGAAATATGGAGTGAGGCTATGTATTTGCGTAATATCGGGGCTTGGAACGTCAACCTGCCGAAATCTTTTTGTAAAATATAAACTGCTCAGAAAATCATACGGGGTGTCATAATGGCTTACATTAACGGAAAAGAAATCCTTTTGTCGGCACAACTAAACGGGCTTGTGAACATCGACAGCGAAATATCGGACACAAGCGAAAACCCGGTGCAGAACAAGATTGTTAAAGCTTATGCAGACGGCTTGGCTAAGTACAGAGTTATAAGCGATGTAACGATTACTGAAGATATTGACCTATATTCGATATCACAAGATAGCAACGGTAATGCGTTCGATTTGCGGAAAATGTTTTTCTTATTTATCGGAAAATTTAACGCGGCCTTAAGCAATAAAGCGTTGTCACTACGAACAAACGGAGGCTATCACTACCTTGCATATAGGGGGTACACACTTGCTGAAGATCACGAGTGCGCTTTTTGGCTCGAAGCCGAAAACTTCTTGAGAACGGATGAAAATAGCGGCATTAAGAGCACATATTCGGCTACATTGCTTCAACAATTCACAAATGGACTTGCTCAAGGCTTGAGTGGAAATAATGTTGCTGTAAATTCAGACATCTCGTTCCAAAAAAGACACCCAAATTATCCGCACCCGATGAGCGAGATTAGATTCGGCGTCCATGATGGGACAATCAAAATGAAATCGGGAAGTCGTTTTATACTTCTCGGCATTGATTATTGAGGGGGACTGAATTATGCGCATGTATGACAACGGCATATACAGAGATATGACCAAGGAAGAAGAAGCCGCTGTAATGGCGGTCACAGAGCAGGAAGAAACAGCAAACAAGGACGGATTAACGTCTCTTGCCGAGGGTTTAAGCACGGCGACATCACTCGCACAGGTGCGGTCGGCGGCTAAGTCCGTTCTTGCAGATGAAAGCGAGGGAGCGAATGAGTGATGCAGTAGCTGTCGCGATTATCTCGGGTGGACTTGCCCTCTTAGGCGTGATTATAACATCTATTAGCACATCTCGCAGAATGACCGCGCAGCTTGAGCGTAATCAGGCTGTGACGGACACGAAGCTTGAAGAGCTTACACGCGAAGTAAGGCTTCATAACAACTTCGCGCAGCGTATTCCCGTAATTGAGCGTGACATTAAAGTCATAAATCATAGAATAGACGATTTAGAAAAATATCACAGAGGAGTGTAAAAAATTATGAAAATCAACATCAAGCAGAGGTTTAAGAACAAGACATTCGTGGTGTCGCTGATTACACTTGTTTTGGCGACAATTTATCAAATCCTCGGTATGTTCGATGTCGTGCCAAAGGTGAGCGAGGATACATTGACGGGTATCCTAATGCTTGTCGTCAACTTCTTGTCTGCACTCGGAATACTCGTTGACCCGACTACTGAGGGCTTAAACGATAGCGCAAGAGCTCTCACATACGGCACGAAAGACGATGTAAGGCAGTATGAAGAAACGGGCGGATATGCAGCGGGTATGCTCTTCTCCGGTCGTAACCGCGTAACTCAGCCGTACACTTATAACGTGAACACCAAAAAGGGACACGGCGGTATAGACATAGTTGGAGACGACGATAGAACCGTCCACGCGGTAGAGGGCGGCACAGTATCAATGGTGTCTGTCTGGGACGGCAAAACCAAAACAGGCACACAGAGCTACGGCAACCTTGTTGTTATTACTGACGCCACCGGTAAGAGACATTTCTACGCACATCTTGCGTCTATCTATATGCATAAGGGTCAGAGGGTATCTGCCGGTGATGTTGTCGGCATAATGGGCAATACCGGCAACAGCTTCGGTGCACATACTCATTACGAGGTTCGCACCGGTCAGGGTACGGTTACACGTATCAATCCTGCCGAGTTCTGCGGCGTTCAGAACGCCAAGGGTACATATGTGAACAATGCGTCTACTGCGTCACCTGCGCCGTCACACAGAGGCACAGCCTACACTATGACTTGCAAAATGTTATACGTCCGTAAAGGACCGTCTGTAAGGTATCGCCGAGTTGGGCAGTTCTCAAGAGGCGAGATATTCTATGTCGTGGCTCGTCAGGGTAACTGGTGTCAGCTCGAGAGCGGCAACTGGATGTGCGCCGGCAAATATCTTAAGAGAGTGTAATGTTTACGAATTTATCGCAGTTTTACAACTCCGAAATCTGGAAAGCAACGCGCGCAAAAATCATAGAAGAGCGTAAGGACGAATACGGCATTGTGCATTGTGAATACAGCGGCGTGCCGCTGATTAACGGATATGACATAATCGCGCATCATAAAATACCGTTAACGCTTGACAACGTCAACGATTATTCCGTTTCATTAAATCCCGAAAACATAATGCTTGTTTCGCATAAAGCGCATAATGAAATACACAAACGCTTCGGGTATGGCTCGGGGCGCAAGGTGTATTACGTTTACGGTGCTCCGTGTTCAGGGAAAACAACCTTCGTGAATAACATTAAAGGCAACAGCGATATTGTTTGTGACATAGACAGCATATGGCAGTGCTTGACGGGCGGCGAGCGATACGACAAGCCGACAGCTTTAAAACAAAATGTATTCGAAGTACAGCGCGCAATATTAGATATGATTAAAAACCGCTTCGGCAATTGGGAGCGCGCATACATAATCGACGGCGGCGCGGCCAAAACTCCGCGCAACAATCGCATTAAGGATTTAGGCGCGGAGCCTATATTCATTGATACGGACAAAGAGACGTGTTTGAAACGTTTGGCTTCTGACAAAACAAGAACACAAACACAGCGCGCGGAGTGGCAGAGTTATATTGATAAATGGTTTATCGATTATCAAGAAGCGTAATGCTTTTTTGATAAATAACAATCTCCTTTTCTTTTGTGCCGATAACGCGGCGGCAAATAATACCGCGTTTCCTCCCGGAGATATCCCCCCGGTCACGCCGGAAAGTGGTTGTCTTCCATACTGTGCGCCCCTCCTACTTTTCGCGCGGGGCAATTTTTTGGAAATCGGGAAGTTTTTGGCGAAACTTTTGAAAAAATAGGACCTTTTGAAAACTCTAAAAACAACATTAAAAAAGATTATAACTGGGGGCTGAAAAATGACTCGTCTTGAAGAATTGAAAAGTTACATTTCGGCCTTGCCGGATGACATACAAGCTATATTGACACCCGTACTGAAAGATATAGTCTACGAAGAAAAAATGCTGGATAAATTCCGCGACAATCCAAAGACGAAAACAAACGCGGCGATGTATAAGGCTTATAGGCAGACGAAACAGATATATCAGGCCGATTTGAAAATGATTTTGTGGCAGCTGCGACAAAATGAAACATCGGCGGCTGATGATCTGTTATCAAGATTGGCAGAATTCGAATGACTTATCTTGAAGAATACAATTACCTGATACAAGGCAGACACGTTATTGCCGGCTATTGGATAAAAAAAGAAATTGCAAATCTTATTGAAGATTTGCAAAACTCGGCTTATATTTACGATACGGCCGAGGCACATAAAAGAATTAAATTTATGCAAACCTTATGTCTACAAAGCAAACATCCGTATTTCGGAAAGCCTCTTGAGCTTATGCCGTGGCAACTTGCGTTTTGGGAAACTGTTTACTCTTTCAAAATGAGCGATACCAAACTACGCCGATTTGTTGAAGTGCTCCTTGAAATCGCGAGAAAAAACGGCAAAAGCACAATGTTAGCTGGCGACGGGAATACCGATTTGTTTATTGGCACCGGAGGTTCGGAAGTTTGCTGCGCGTCAAATGATGATAGGCAAGCAAAATATATATGGCGAGAAATCGCCGGAATGCGTGACCGGCTGGACCCGAAAAAGGCTATAACAAGCCGAAATTTAGTTGAAATTCGAAACGACAGAAAGAACATCATTATTTCGCGTATGTCGAGCAAAACACAAAACAAGGACGGCGGCAATTATACAAAAACGTACCTTGACGAAGCTCACGACATAGACGAAGAGAATGGAAACAGTGAAATAGCCGAGGCTTGTTGGCGCGGCATGTCAACAAAAGATGATCCGTTATTTATAACTTGCACAACGCAAGGCTTCAGCCGTGACGGTTGCTTTTTGGATAAAAAAATCGCGCACGCAAAAGCAGTTATCGAGGGCGAAAAAGAAGATATACACTTTTTGGCATTTCTATATGAGCAAGATTGCGAACAAGAAATTTGGCAAGACGAGAGCAGCTTTGAAAAGTCGAATCCGTCTTTGCGATACGGCGTTAAAAAAATGTCAAAACTCCGCCGCGACGTTGACCTTGCTCGGACTGATAAAGAAGCACGATTACATCTGCTTTGCAAGGATTTCAACATCAAACAAAACAGTGCGCAGGCGTGGCTTCGCTCTGAAGACTTTATGTATTTACAAGAGAAAAAAAGCCTTGAAAATTTTCGCGGCTGTTTCTGCTTAGGTGCGCTTGACTGTTCGCAGACAACGGACCTTACAAATTTAAAGCTTTTATTTATGCGGCCAAACGATAACACAAAATATGTTTTTTCGCATTATTGGATTCCAGAAAGCAAATTGACCGACAGCTCAGACAAGAGCGCGGGTGCTCGTTATGAAGAATGGGCGCAAGCAGGATATATAACGATAAGCAAAGGAAGTATCATCGATTTAACTGATGTAACACGCTATATCTCGGAGCTTAAAGACATTTATAACATACGCATTTTAAAGTGCGGATACGACAAAGCCTATGCTCGCGAATTTGAAAAGAGCATCGACGATTTAAGCCCGACAATGCGTGAGCCCATAAATCAAAAAGTTATGTCAACTCCGATGAAATGGGTTGAGCGGGATTTTGAAAATCACGTCATAAATTACGGAAACAATCCCGTCGACGCTTGGTGTTTAGGTAATGCTTGCTGCTACATCGACCGGCACGAAAATTACAGCTGTAAAAAATCACAGGCGAGCAAACGAATTGACGGAGCGGTTGTTTTTATAATTCTTTATGCAACGCTTTTAAAGTTTAATTCGGAATTTCAAAACGCAATAAAATAGGGGTGATTCACACGGGATTATTTGATTTGTTTAAATCAAAAAAGAAAAAACAAAGCGGGCTGACATATGCACCGACGATGACCGGAAATGCACCGTTTTACTCTTCTTTCGGTGAAAGCGTTTACGCTTCAGACATAATAGTTCAATCAATACGATGTAAAGCGAATGAGTTCAAAAAACTCGACCCGCGACATATTCGGACTACTAACGGTGAACAGTCGGTAGTGAGCGATAGCAGCATCGCGAAGGTTCTGAAAAGGCCGAATGGGTACATGACCACGGCTGACTTTTTGGAAAAAATAACAATTTTGCTTGAGCTTACAAAAAACGTGTTTATTTATCCGACATTTTATAAAACAAACGGCGGCGAAAAATATTACACGGGGGTTTATCCGCTGAAGCCGTCTGAAGTTCAATATATGACCGACGCAGCAGGCGATTTGTATTTGAATTTGAGATTTGCAAACGGTTATGAAATAACGCTTCCTTCAGATAGCGTTATACATTGGAGAAAAGATTACGGAGTTAATGATTATTTCGGCGGCGGAATGTTCGGCGGCGATGACAACTCCGGGCTCTTAACAATGCTTCAACGCTACGACCAATTGACGCAGAGCATCGCAAAAGCGGTTAAATGTTCTTGCCAAGTGAATGCGGCGATAAAGGTAAATACATATGCTGAAACGGATGAGCTTAAGCAGAAACGCGAAGAATTTGAGGCTGATATTATTGACAATAAGAGCGGACTACTTGTCATGGATCAATCAAGCGAATTTGTGAGCATTCCGCGAGACATAAAGCTTGTTGATGCCGACACGCTCAAATTTTTTTACGACACAATTTTGCGCGCCAACGGGTGCAGCCTCCCAATACTTAACGGCGATTATACAAAGGCACAAAAAGAAGCTTATTACGAGCACGCACTCGAAGCAGACATAAAAAGCTTGGGGCAAGCTATGTCACGAGTGCTTTTTACCGAACGCGAGGCGGCATTCGGTAATGAGATAATTCTATATCCTAACGACATATCGTTTATGTCGATGGAAAATAAATTGACGGCATTGCAAATTGGGCTACCTGCCGGCATATTCACAAAAGACGAAGCCCGAGAGTTGTTGGGATATGCACCCATTGAGGGCGGCGACGTAATGCCGAGAGGATATAACGAAATAGACACGACAAGCACAGGCGAAAGCGAGGGAAAAAACGATGAGTAAAAAAAGAAACGATTATTTTTTGCAGCGCGGCTTTACCGCCGAATTCAGAGCTGCGGGAGCTGATGACGGCAACACAGGACATATCGTCGAGGGCGTCGCAGCTGTCTGTGAGCAAGAAACACGCATACAAGATTTTTTCGGAGAATTTATCGAGGTCATTCGAAAAGGCGCGTTTGACGAAACAAACTTTGACGACGTGCGCTTCTTGGTAAATCACGATTTCAACGGCATTGCTCTTGCCCGAAGCCGGCGAAATAACAAGAGTGATAAGCCTAACACAATGCAGCTTTTTGTGGATGATAACGGCGATGTAAATATAAAGGCAGATCTTGACACGGAAAACAACGAACAGGCCCGTGCTCTCTACTCGGCCATAAGCCGCGGCGATATGGACGGAATGAGCTTTTGCTTTTACGTTTCGGAAGATAATCAGAGATGGAGTGAGCGCGACGGGGTAAATGTTCGTGAAATATTGAAGGTCGATAAAGTTATCGAAGTTTCAGCTGTTAACTTCCCGGCATATGGGGGAACTAACATAGATAGCCGGTCGCTGGATAGTGACCGCCGAGCACTGGATAGGGCTCGTATCGCGTTGGATAACGCAAAAAAAACGAAGCCTGATTACAAGGCAAAAACTTTAATTACAATGTACAAAAAGTGAGGTAATGAACATGAAAGAAAAACTCTTAAAGCTTTTAAACGCAAAAAAAGAGCAGCGAGACGCTCTTAACAAATCAATGATTGAGAGCGAGAACAAAGAAGAGCGCGCCGCTATCGGCGAAACTCTTAAAGCTCTTGGCGAAGAGATCAACGAAGTTGAAGAAATGCTCGCACAGGTTGACGAGCCCGCACCCGATGGGTCCGACGCAGGTGGTAATGGCGACAACGCTCGACAGCTTGACCCAATTGCAACGTTTAAAATGAGGAATCAAAAACCGTCTGCTGTTAAAGACCGTTATGATACGGAGGAATACCGCAGCGCGTTTATGGACTTTGTTTGCAGGGGCATTAAAATTCCTGCTGAAATGCGCAAGGATGAAGTGACCAAAACAACAGATGCAAGCGCAGTTATTCCGACGACAATTCTTAATGAAATGGTTGTCGGACTTAAAAATTACGGCAATTTGTATGCAAAGGTTCGTAAACTTAACATACAGGGCGGCGTGCAAATTCCGATTTTGTCGCTAAAACCGGAGGCTAAGTGGATTTCTGCCAATACCGCAACAAGCGAAAGTGACAAACAGAAGATAGCGTCTAATACAGCTGTTACATTTAATTATTATGGTTTGGAATGCAAAATTTCGCAGACTTTGCTCGCAAATGTTACAACACTTGACATGTTCCAGCAGATGTTTATTCCGCTTGCAATGGAGGCTATTGCAAAAGCTTGGGATATTGCAATAATCTCCGGCAGCGGTACGGGCGAACCCTTAGGAATCACCAAGGATAGCCGAGTACCTACATCACAAGTAGTTACACTTGCTGCTGCTGACGTCGTTAAATGGGATGCGTGGAAGAAGAAAGTTTTTGCAAAAATTCCCTCCGCTTATCGTAGCGGTTCGTTCATTATGGCTCAGGGTACCTTTGACGGATATATAGATGGAATGGTCGACAGCAACGGACAGCCGATTGCACGCGTTAATTACGGAATTGAAAATGGCGAATCATACCGTTTTGGCGGCAAGGAGGTTGAAATTGTTGAACCAGAAGTAATAAAAGACTGGGATAGTGCAACGGGTAACGCTACGACTGGTGATATTATTGCCATTTTTGCAAACCTGAACGATTATGCAATTAACAGTAATCTTGAAATGAAAGTCGTAAAATGGGAAGACAATGACAACAACGAAATCAAAAACAAAGTCATTCTCATCGCCGACGGAAAGCTTGTCGACCCTAACGGTGTAGTTATCGTTAAGAAAGGCGTATAAACAATGAGAACTATTGACGCATTAAAAGCCCTTGCTGTTGCGCTCGGTTGCGCAGCAAGTGTCGCAAAAGTAACGGGAAACACCGTCGACGAGGTTGTTAATTTTATCGCAGCAAATTTGCCCGACACCTACAAGGGCAAGGTTGCTTGAACTTAATTTAAACAAGGAAGGGTTTATGTGATGCAATTGACAGAAGCCGAAAGGCTTGCAAAAGTGAAATATGCTTTATACGGCAACGCAACGCAAAGTTATAACGACGAGCAGCTTAAATTATACATTGAAGAAGTGCTCGACGAAATGATTCATGCCGGCGTTAAGGAAAATGTTGCAAAAAGCGCGGCGGCTGTCGGTTGTATCGCATGCGGCATTAATGATATCTGGAATTTCTCAAGCGGCACCGTCAAGCACAGCGATTATTACAATCGAAGGCTGGTTCAACTCACTTTGAGAAGAGGCGACGAAGATGTATAGACCGTCGGAAGCCGCACAAATGACGACTGCAATTCAATTGCAGCAACCGATTAAAACGAAGTCATACGGCGTAAGTAAAAAGTCATACAAGGATGTTGACGGCGTCGTTATGGCGAATTTCAAAACATACGGCGGAACAGAAAAAACCAACAATGGAATTTTGTCGATTGAAGAAACAGCGCAAATCGTATGCCGGTATCGTCCGGACATAAAAAGCGATACCCGAGTAGTCCTATTGCAAACGGGTGCGATTTATGAAATTTTGGGCGAGCCGGAGAACATCGAAATGCGAAATATGTTTTTGAAATTCAAAATTCGCAGAATAAAAGGCGGTGCTTGATTTGCCGATAACATTAAAACTTACCGGATTTGAAGAAATGCTTACGGCGATTGAAAAAGCCGGTGGTTCAATTGACAAAGCCGCAAATCAATGTATGCAAAAATCGGCAAAGCTGATGGACGAAGAACTAAAAGCTCAAATGCGCTCGGCAAATGTGAAAAGCGATTTAATTAACCGTATGCCTTCGCCCGAAGTCGAAAAAGACGGCAATCGATATACGGCGCGCGTCGGCTTTGTAAAAGGTGAGTACAACCCAAAAAAGCCATCTGATGCATATAAGGCTATCTTTTTGAATTACGGCACACCGCGCCGCACAAAACACGGTCAGGTTAAAGCTCGGCACTTTATCGAGAAAGCAAAGAAAAAGGCAAAATCGAAAATCAAAAATTCACAGCAACAAACGCTCGAAGAGATTTTGGGAGGCTTGAAAAAATGAAGCAAAAACTAATTGATGCTCTCATTAAATGCGGATTTGAAGAAGCCAAAACACTTTTTTTGCAAGGCACAATGAATCCGAACGAGCCATATCCTGAAACATTCGTTACGTTTTGGACGAGCAGCACATCCGACGGCATGCATTTTGAAAATCAAACAAAATCGTATGAATGGTCATTCAGCGTGATATTGTACAGCAACGACGCAAATATCGTAAACACGAAGCCGGAAGAAATCCGCGCTGTTTTAAAAAAAGACGGTTTTATTCCATTAGGCAAAGGGCAAGATGTCCCAAGTGACGAGCCTACCTATACTGGATGGGCTATGGATTTTATAATTCCGGAATATTAAGGAAAGAAGGATGAATATGGAAGACAAAAAATTCGGCTTGCTTCGCGGATTGTCCGAAATCTATATCGACGAAGTAACCGACAGCGCAGAAGCTTATACTCCTGCCGGGAAGCCTGAACAGCTTATCCCTGCCGGGGAGCTGAAAATAAAGAAATCGGTTGGCAAAACACAAGTGTATTATGACAACGCTCTTTATTCGGAAGTACGAAAAGAAAACGCTTCTGAAATGGAAATCGTCGGAGCGGCCATCCGTGCGATGTTCAATGCTTGGCTCGAAGGTAAGAGCATAGATACAACGACCGGCGCGATAATGGACGACGGCGAAGCTCATGAAAAGTATTTCGCAATCAGCGGAAAAAAAGATTATACCGACGGAACAAGTGAGTATTTTTGGTTCCTGAAATGCTCATACGGCGGAGCTGAAGAAAGCACCAAGACAAAGGATGACAGCACCGATGCGTCGGGCATGACATTGCCGTTTACGGCGTACAAAACGCAGTTTAAATTCACAAACGGAAATAAAGCGGCAAAAGTTGTAAGAATTGACACTTCGACAACCAAAATCAAAGCTGATGCTTCTTGGACAAAACAGGTTGTAACGCCCGACAACTTGAGCGAAGTAACAGAAAAAGCGATAAATGTATAATTTTTGAAAGCGGGCGGCGAGATCGCCCGCTTTGCTATTTTAGGAGGAAAAAATCATGGCAAAATACGAGCTTAACATTTATTGTAAAAACAATGAAATTGAAAAAACATATGCGACGGACGCGATACCGTGGGGCTTTTACATAGAAGCCGTTAAGGCTTCAGACGAAATTGAAAATATGGATGTGCGCGAAAAATTCGAAATGATTAACAGTTTTGTTAAACGCATGTTTATAGGTCTGACTGATGATGAACTTAACAGAGCAAGCGGCGATGACGTTGTAAATCTGTTCAATCAGCTCATAAGGAAGGGCAGGTCGATTGTCAGCTCAAAAAACCCGACGGCGGCGGGGAAGTAGCCGCCGCAAAAAGGCCTTTCGAGAGTCTTATTGAAACAACATTTATTCTTGCCGGCAACTTCGGTGTTACACCTTTTGAAATTATGAAACAAGATGTTGACGAAGTAATTATGATTATAAATTATTTAACCGAAAGCGGAAAAGCAAGTAAGCAGGAAGATAAGCTGTTAAACGATAAAGAACAAGCCAACAGCTTCTGGGCGAGTATTTAAGGGGGGGGAATTATGGCAAATGATGAACGCTTGGGCGCGTCATTTAATATCGATGTTACAAATTTAAAAGCCGGACTCGCTCAAGCAAACAGACTGATTCGCGAAAGCAACAGTGAATTTCGTGCTGCCGCCGCCGGCCTTGACGATTGGACAAAAAGCGAAACCGGATTAAATGCAAAAATCAAATCGTTAAATCAAATAACAGAAATTCAGCGTAAAAAGGTTGATGCATTACAGAATGAATACAACAACTTGATTGCAAACGGCTTGGACCCGACGAGCAAGCAGGCTGTTGATTTGCGAACGAAGATAAACAATGAAACGGCAGCTTTGAATAAAAATGAAGTTGAGCTTCGAAAACAGACGACGGCTCTTAATGACTTGGGAAATGAAACAAAGAAAGCCGGAAATGCAACTGATGAGACAAGCGGCAAATTCTCAAAACTCGGTGAAGTAACCAAAGGGGCCGCAAAAGTAGCATTAGCGGCAGTCGGAGCTACTGCGGCGGCGGTCGGAGCACTTGTCAAACAAGCAGTTGAAAGTTATGCAGAGTATGAACAGCTTGTCGGAGGCGTTGATACTCTTTTCGGTAGTGCAAGTGCAGAAGTCCAAAAAAAGGCGGACAATGCATATAAAACAGCGGGAATGTCCGCAAATGAGTACATGGAGACGGTAACCGGCTTTTCTGCAAGTCTGATTCAGTCTCTCGGCGGTGATACCGAGAAAGCCGCAAAGTATGCGGATATGGCAATTACGGATATGTCCGACAATGCCAACAAGATGGGCACGGATATGTCACTTATTCAGAATGCATATCAGGGATTCGCTAAGCAAAATTACACAATGCTTGACAACCTCAAGCTGGGATATGGCGGCACTAAAGAAGAGATGGAACGACTTCTTAAAGATGCATCGAAAATTAGCGGCATAAAGTATGACATATCCTCTTATGCAGATATTGTGGACGCAATCCACGTCGTCCAAACGGAGATGGGCATAACCGGAACGACCGCGAAAGAAGCGAGCACAACAATTCAAGGTTCAATCTCATCAATGAAAAGTGCTTGGCAAAATCTCTTAACGGGTCTTGCTGACGAAAACGCGGATCTTGACGGACTCGTAACGAACATGATTGAAAGCGTCGGAACTGTGGTTGAAAATGTGCTCCCGAAAATTTCGGTTGCGGCAGAAGGAATTGTTTCGATAATTCAAAATCTTATACCGCAAATTCCGCCGTTAATTGAGCAATTGTTGCCGCCATTGCTTGAGGGCGCACTAAGCCTGATACAAGGCCTTGTTACAATACTTCCGGAGATAACGAGTACAATAACCGGCATGCTCCCGAGTGTCTTAACTTCATTAGTCGGAATGACGCCGGAGATATTGACAGCGATTTTAACCATAATAACCGAATTGTTAAATTCGATAACCGGCATGCTGCCGACGATTGTTGAAGCTATAATGCAGGTCGTGCCTGAACTTATAACTTCTCTTGTCGCTGCAATTCCACAACTTCTTGAAGCGGCAATTCAATTCTTGCTTGCAATCGTAGAAGCTGTGCCGACGATTATAACATCATTAGTTGATGCATTGCCTTTGATTGTGTCGACAATAATATCAACCTTGCTATCGAATTTGCCAATGTTGCAGAATGCCGCTTTTCAGATGTTCTTCGGCATTATAAAGGCAATTCCCGAAATAATTGTTGCACTCAGTAAAGAAATGCCAAACATAATCAAAGGAATTACCGACGGGCTTGTAAAAGGCATTCCCGAGCTTGTAAAAACGGGCGGAAATATGTTGAAAGGCCTGTTTGATGGCTTGCTTGACATAACCGCGATAGGCAATGCGGTTAAAAAATTGTTCAACGGCATTGTCGGCGGACTTAAAGAAAAATTCGGCATACACTCTCCGTCAAAGGTTATGGCTGATATAATTGGCAAAAATCTTGCGCTCGGCATCGGTTCTGGTTTTGAAAAAAACATCGGAGCGGTAAATAGAGAGATAAGCAAATCATTAAATTTCGATGATGCAAGTGTCAACATAAATGCGAATGGTGCCAAAAGCGGCGGCGGACTGACAGTATATCAGACGAATAATTATAAACAGGCTTACACAAGCCCGGTCGAAAAATACAAATCAAAGCAACAGCTTTATGCTGCGGCAAGGCTTATAAAGGCGGGTGCGATATAATGCTGAAATTAGATTTTATCTCCAAAACAGGCGAAACAATGCCGCTTGTTAACAATCCCCTCTTCGTCGTAACAAACATCGACGGAATGACCACTGCCGACACCAATATTTCAAGCTCAGCTATCGGCGGAGTGGACGGCGACACGGTTAACAATATACAAGCTAATCCGCGCTCGATTGTTATTGATTTGCAAATCCGAGACAGCGTTGACGTCGAAAATGCAAAGCGTGAAATATTAAAAGTTGTAAAATTAAAGCAGCAAGGCGAGCTTATGTGGACGCAAAACAACCGCACTGTTGTTATAAACGGCATAGTCGAATCAATTGAAATGCCACGATGGACGAAAACTGCAGTCATGCAAATAACATTACATTGTGAGCAGCCGTTTTGGGAAGATTTCGAAGAGGCAATAAGAGAAATAAGCGAATCTCTTGATTTGCATTACTTCACGGATAGCCCCGCCGATATGTTATTTTTCCCCGAAACGGGAATACCGTTCGGCGAATATGACACTATTCGCACAAAATCTTTCCGAAATCACGGAGATGTCACCGTAGGACTTGAAATCCGCATTTTCGCTCACAATACTGTCACGAATCCGATTATATACGACGAATACGGCGGCTTCTTCGGCGTAGGCTATGCGGGGAATCCGTTCACATTAAACTCCGGCGAAGAAGTTATAATCACTACACACAAAAAGAACAAAAAAGTCATGTATAAAGGCTCAAATCTTTACGAAAAAATAAAGCCGCGCTCCACTTGGCTCCAGCTTCTGCCGGGTGATAACACATTCTCAATAAACAGCGATGACGACAATAATGAAAATATGTCTTTTTCGCTTATATATAAGCAGAGGTACATATAATGATTGAATATGTAGAAATCCGCGGAGCGGATACGAGGATAATCGGCATTATAGATACAGCGTCGGCTATAATATGGCATTCCGTTTATTTTGGAGTAGGCGATTTTGAAATTCACACGGCGGCAACATCCGATTATATTGATTTGTTAAAAATCGGGCGATATATAACACGGCCTGACGATGATGAAGTCGGAATCATTGAAAAAATCGAAATAACCGAAAGCGCGGAAGACGGCGCCACTCTCACGGCAAGCGGTCGTTTCGCAAAATCTCTTCTCGAACGGCGGTTGATTTACAACTTGAGCGGAACAACAAATACTGCAACAATATTGCGCGGCAATGTCGAAAAAGCCGTCAGGAAAGTTGTTGAAGCAAATGCAATTCGATGTGAATTTGACGACAAACGGAATATGTCAATATTAGAATTAAACAGCGCAAAAGGCTTTCCTCAGGTGATTGTTAGCGAGGACGGCAAAACTGCCGAAAAACAAGTGTCGTATGGGAATTTACTTACCTACACCGACGGTGTGCTTGAAGAATATGGATTGTCTGCAAAATGCCTTTTAAGCGGCGAAAAATTCTTATACACCATATATGCCGGCATCGACCGTTCAATTAACAACACCGCCGGAAATGTTCCGCTTATCTTCAGTAAAGAATACGACAACCTGACCACAAGTGATTACGTTTACAATACAAGTACCGAAAAGAATGTAGCGTTGATCGGCGGCGAGGGTGAGGGCTTAGAGCGTTTTTATTCGTTGATAGGCGGTAATAACGCCGGGCTTAATCGCCGTGAAGTGTTTATAGACGCTTCGTCGATAAACAAAACATACAAAGACGAAAACGATGTTGAACAAGCTTACACCGTAGAAGAATACAAGACGCTGCTCGACGCCAAAGGCAAACAGGATTTAGCACCGCTTGTTGTAACCGAAACGTTTGAGGGAACGGTCGACACGACAAACGGAAATTATTCTTACAAAAATGATTTCGAGCTCGGCGATATAGTCACGGTGCAAAGCAATGACATAAACGTATATGTGAATTCGCGTATTTGTGAAATTCTTGAAAGTCAAGACAGCAGCGGATATTCTGCTGAAATTAAATTCGAATAAGAGAGGTTTTTAAAATGCAAAAATCGGGTTTTTTTAACGCATTGTTGACGAACGGAGAATATGACCGTAAATATAACGCCAATGATTATTGCGAAAATTTAGCCGTTATAATTAATAACGGCGTGTTACGTAGCCCAAATGACGATTTAAAAGTAACTGCGGATGGTATGGTTGTAACAGTCGGCGTCGGGCGTGCTTGGATTGACGGCCACTATTACTTCAACGATACATCATACTCTTTCGCGGCAGTTACAGCGCCGGCAGGCGGCACACGTTACGACCGTGTCTTTTTAAGATTGAATAAGAATTTATCGGCTCGTAGCATATCACTTGTCTACGAGCAAGGAATTGCCGGCAATAGCCCGACAAAGCCTGCCCCGGTTCGCGATAACAACGTATATGACCTTGTTCTTGCCGACATATACGTCGGCACAAATGCAACAAGTCTTTCAGTTAAAGATACTCGAAGTGATGCACAGCTGTGCGGCTGGGTGTATTCAACTTCCGGGGACAACTCGTTTTTTAAAAGTCTTGACAGAGCATTTAACGATTGGTTTGAATCGACAAAAAACACGCTGTCAAGCGTAACGCTCTTCAAACGCTATAATTGGCGAACAACGATTGAAGCTGAAACAAACACAGTTTCGTTTGACATCCCCCAATATGATGTCGAAACAACATTCATTGAAGTATATACAAATGGCGTTCTTGACACAGAAGGCGTTGACTACACGCTTGAAAACAGTGTGATAACGTTTAGCGGCTTGCCGCTTACGGCCGGCACAGAGATTGAGGTTAAATGCTACAAATCAATCGACGGTACGGGAATTCTCAGCGTGGCAGATGAAATAACCGCGTTGCAAAATGCCGTTGCCAAATTAAATGCAGCTGATGAATGCGAATATAAATGCAACGGAGCCGATGACAACGTGAAGCTTTCGGAACTTGCGCAAGAGTGGTTGAGCGACGATCTCGATTACAGCTCAAAAACAATAAAGATATATGGAATATTTGGCGCGACTGCTGCGTGCGCAGGCGCAGGCACGGCGGCCAATCCGTATAAATGGTTTAATTTTGGATTTGATGAAAGCGTAAAGAGGCGTATAACTTTTGATTTCTCGAACTGTACACAAATATCGCTGCCGATAACAGCCGGCACATCAAATGTTGTTTTTGCCGGCTCAGATGTGCACGTTATCGGCGCAAATGTAATCGCAACGCAAAGTGCGACAAATACAAACATAAAAATGTTCGATTCAAACATCGGCTCTGTATCTGCTGAGGATTGCCGTTTTTGGATAACAGCTTACAGCGGAAGCTTTATATCTCAAACTGGTAATTTCACAAACTGCCGCGCCAGCGTGGCGAATGCATCGGGCGATTCGTACTGTTTTCAGCCGGCAACGGCAAGTTTGCTCAAAATTAACGGCGGCGAGTACTACGGATACACCGGTGGAAGCGCCCACAAGAGTGCCGTAATCGGGCAAACAACGGGAAATGCCGTTTCTGTTTTGTGCGGCGTTAACGCGCCCACAGTAGCACGTTCCGGATATTACCAAACGCACGCAATCTTTCAGGATACAACCGGCGGACGTCTTAATTGTTCAGATTTAATCAGCGAACTCGCCGTATCGGTTGCACCGAACATAAGCGATGTTCGCGGTACGATTGCCAAAAGCAAACCGGGAACTATTTAAATTAAACATTGCTTACCTGCCATGTGTAGGCTGAGCGGAGAAAACGCCGACATTTATTTGTCGGCGTTTTTGTTTAAAAAAATCTTTATTTTACAAAAAAACTTTGAAAAAAGTGTTGACATAATCGTACGTCTATGTTATAATATAGTCACAGTTAAGGAAGATAACAAATCCAAAACAGAAGGACAAAGAAAAATGAAAGTTTATATCAAAGAATGGTTTTTTAATAAAAATTGGTGTTCGATTATTAGAAACTATATGCTGAACGAACGCGCTGTTTACGTTATCGGCGAAACTGAAAAAGCATACAAAGTCGAGGGCGGCTTCACAACTCAGGACGGCGAACGGGAAAACACTTTTGATTTTTGGGTTCCGAAATCTTGTACAATGACTGAGGAAGAATACGCCGCCGAACAAAAGGCATTTGCCGAAAGACAAGAAGAAATTGAAAAACACTTCAAAGAAGGCTGCGAAACTTACGAAGCGTTGCTCAAGTTTGCAAAAGAAAACAATGTTAAAGGCGTTCGCAAAGGAATGAAAAAAGAAACTATATTAAACAAAATTCACGATGCAGGGCTTGAGTACAACGCTTGAGTTTGCTTTAAAAAAAATAAAGAAAGGTGATATTAAATGGACAAACGAAAAATGACACCGCAAGAACGGTACGCGGAGAAGTACCGCCGACAATACAAGATGGATTGTATAACGAGGACGGAACAAGATATAATCCAAAAGCTCGACAGTGTTCCAAATAAAGCTGGTTATATCAAGCAGCTTATCCGAGCAGATATTGCGGCAAATAATAGCAAAAAATAAAGAAAAGGAGTTAAAAAGAATGACATACTATTATGACGAAAAAACAAAAACAAACCGGCTGGACTGCCACTACCCAATTATAGACGAGAAAGCAATCAAAGAAATTGTTGAAAATTCTTTAGCCAGTTATATTTATATTTACATCTACAATGGAAATAACGTAATAGTGAATCATTGGTCATATGAAGTGAAACACGGAGGCTTTCACACATACGAAGACCCGGAAATTGAAACAAAAAAGCGGATCAAAAAACACGTTGCGACTCTTAAAAGATATATAGAAGAGTCGTATGCAGAAGATATTGTAAATGCAGAAAAAATCACGCAAGAAAAGATTAGATATGAATTAAAAAATTATTTCAATATAAACCCAAGAACGGTTGACGAAATGCCAGACTGGAAAGCTACAGCTATATGGAAACAAGGCCCGGAAAAATACCAAGAATGCCTTGAAGATGAGGAAGAATATGCAATGCGAGAATATGAAAATCAAATAAATAAAGAAAAGGAGTTAACAAAAATGAAATATTATGAAGTTGCGGAAATAACCTTAAATCTCAATTCTAAAGGGTACGAAATGGGAGACGAGGAGAGCTCGTATATGGGCCCGGATTACAAAAAAGCCATTTATGTGTGCGATGAGGCCTTAAGTAATTGGGAGCGTCTTGATTACAAGGACAAAAAGGAAAGCGCAATAGAAGGTAGGATATACGAAATCCCCGATGATACAGATATAAACGATAAAGATGAAATAATTAACGCGATATGTGACGCGTGCGAATATGACACGTTTTTTTCACATTATCCGGAAGACGATTTTAAAAAAAGCCAAGAAAAAATAAACGCTCTTATAAATGCGTGAAAATTAAATCATTAAATAACAGACCCCACCGATGGCATTTGCCGCGGTGGGGTTTTAATTACAAAAAATAATAAAAAGCCCTTGACATAATCGTACGTCTATGTTATAATATAATCACAGTTAAGGAGGTGATAAGAATGAAAAAGCAAAATCAAAAGCCTACCGCCTTTGAAATTGCATATCTTGTTATCGAAGCAATTGTTGCACTTGCGACTTTGATAACGGCAATCAAATGGTGGTAGGCTACATAGAGGGGCTTTTGCCCCTCCCCCTTGCGGGAGTATATATAATATAACACATAGAAAGGAGTTTTACAAGTGTTCAATAAAAACTTTTGGTTGATTACTCTTTGCGCATTGCTTATAATTTCGATATATACCGGGCTTAATATATTTACGAGAATTGCACTCGGTGCAAACGGCTTGATTATATTAGCCGATGTAATTATAAGTGTTCGCAGATTGGCAAAAGAGAAAAAGTGCAAAGAGCGCGATTAAAAACTCTCAGCACATCGCAAGTTTTGACTTGCATTTGACTTGCATTTTTTCTTTTAAATAGTCGCAAATGGCACAAAATAGCGCAAAAACGGGTGACATTTTGATAATTAAAAAACGCCGAAACCCCTTGATACACAAGGCTTTTCAGCGTTTTTTGTTGCCGCTTTCAAAAACGGCGTCGTGGTGCGGGTAGCAGGACTTGAACCTGTACAGAGTTGCCTCCACAAGAACCTGAATCTTGCGCGTCTGCCAATTCCGCCATACCCGCATATTAAGTTTTGTCCTCTGAATTTTACACGGCGAGGACATCCGAGGCGGAGCTTACTTTCGGCTTGTTCCGCAAATATAAAAACGCATTTCTGCGATTTTACCGTTTTCGGCGTGGGCGCATTATCGGACACGGTATCTGCCGATTTGCCGCACGATATAATATATGATATTAAAAATCAAAGCCTCGTATTACCGAGAAGCGATAAAGTATAGATTTTTAATTTCCGCTGTTTATAATACCATTTAGCGGCGTTGTTGTCAAACCCTTTTTATGCGCGCGTAATTGACAAAACGGTCAAAGTAACTTATGATATAAACATTAAAAGGAGTTGATAAAATGGGGAGCGGTAAATTGCCTGCCGATGGAACAAACAGCCCAAAAAGGCTTTATTATATCGATATTCTCAATATTCTGTCTTGTTTTGCCGTTGTGGTGCTGCATTGCTCCGGCGGAGTTTTTTATTACCAGAAAACACGCCTTTGGTTCATATATATGTTTTTGCAGACCGTAGCTCATTTTGCCGTGCCCGTGTTTTTTATGATAACCGGTGCAAATTTACTTGATTACCGTAAAAAATACGATACAAAGACGTTCTTTAAAAAACGTGCCGCAAGAACACTTGCACCGTTTCTTTTTTGGTCGCTGCTTTACTGGGTACGCCCGTTTGTGTTAAAGCAGGCAACCGTGCCCATGAGCGCAAAGGGGCTTTTCCTTGCGATATTCAATAACGAGGCAAATTATGTATTTTGGTTTTTCTATTGCATTTTTGCCGTATATATGTGCCTGCCGCTGTTTTCGCTCGCCGCGGATAAGAAAAACATCAAAACCATAGAGTATGTGTGCGTTCTCGGCTTTGTGTTCAATTCGGTTTTGCCGCTCGTCAACAGATTTGTAATTCCCGTATACGGTGGACTGACTCCGGTTATAGTAACGGGCTATGTGGTATTTGTCTTTATGGGCTGGCTTATAAAAAACAAGGATTATACCAAAAAGGCGCGTATACTTATTTATATGTCGGGTATTTTCGGAGCCGCCCTAATGTTTTTCGGAACATATATTGTCAGCAAAAAAAGCGGGGAAACCGACACTTTGTTTATGGACTATACGTCGATAGCCTGCCTGCCTATGTCCGCCGCCGTATTTACGGCAGCGAAATATATCAAATGGGAGCGGCTTTTCAGGATTATTCCGGAAAAATTCATAAGAGCCCTGTCGTCGCTCAGCCTCGGAATATATGTTACGCATATGCTCGTTTTGTTTGCGTTTGATAAAGTGGCTGTTTTTGCGGAGCATCCCGTGTATTATTCGGTGTTTATGCCGTTTATAGCATATATTATATGCGCCGTACTGTCGTTCATTATCAAAAAAATACCGATTTTAAAACATATTATGCCTTAAAATCCTTTTTCAAAAATTCAGCTACGCCGTCATTATTGTTTTCCCCTATGACTTCATCGGCAATCTGCCGAAGCTCCGGGACAGCATTTTTGACGGCGTATTTTCTGTCCGCCAGCGAAAACAGAAGTATATCGTTTCTGTTGTCACCGAACGCCGCGATTTTGTCCGCGCCGACCAGGGCCATAACCTCCTGTGCGCCGTTAGCCTTACTCGCCTTACTGCTGTATATTTCGAGAAACCAGTATGGGGTGTATGTGTCGGCGTAAAAAGAACAGGTAACTCCGTTTATTTTCTGCGCCGCGTCATGGATGGGCTTCAGCTCGTCATATTCGTCGGAAAGACTTATAAAAACGGGGTGCATATCGTCTAAAATCTCGTATTCGGAGACTTTTTTAAATTCGCCGAAGAATTTACCCTTCCTTTTTTCGTAAAAATCACGGTGAATAGGCAATTTGAAATCAGTGTATTCTATTGTGAATTTTCCGTCGTCGCCGTAGAAAAAGACAAACGGCGATTTGTTCCTTTTCACAAATATTTCCGTTATCGCAAAAAAGGCGTCCTTCGGTATCTCGTGGTAGGCAACCGCTTTTTTGTTCTTTAAATCAAACAGAAACACACCGTTCATAAGCACCGCCGGCACGGATATGTCAATATCCTTCAAAAGCTCTGCGGCAGACATTGCGCTTCTTGCGGTAGCAACGGTAAACAGCATACCGTTTTTTATAAGCTCATTTATTATTTCGACGCTGCGGCGGCTTACTTTCCCGCCGTCATTCAGGAGCGTTCCGTCCATATCCGATATGTAAAGTGTTTTCATTTATCTCTCCGTTAATTTTTTAGAAAGAGTTTAGCATACGCAAAATGCATTGTCAAACCATACGGCAGGATAAAAATTTTAATTGCCTTGAATGTTGATTTATGGTAAAATTTATGTAAAATATCCGAAAGGGGTACATGAAATGACAAAAAAATCTAAAACCCTGATTTCAATATTGCTGTTTGTAGTTTTGTTCGGCGGACTTCTTTTAACCGCTACGTTTACCGATTTGCAGGTGAGCGATATCCTGACGCGGCATGCTTTGGCGTCACATTCGTATTACACTAACGACCCGTTCGGTGCCACATTTGAGAGCGTCGGCAGCGCGCCTGTTTATTTTATGCTTGCATTCAGTATACAGATACTCTTTTGGGGTGTTCGCAGATTTTGGAAAAAACGCCCGATAAAGGATATTGTTGAAGTTATAGGCGTCATAGCGGGTACTGCGGCATATTACGCATTTTTAAGTGAGACCGTGGGCTATCTTTTACAACACCTGAATGCGGAGAGCTACAAGGGCTCGGCTTTTTTGTCGGGGGTTGCGTTGTTTTTGGCGGCGCTTTTTATGCTGTTCGGAACCCTTGCCGTAAAGAATTTCTCCGATGAATCCATAAAAAAGCTTATAAACTTTGCGTTTGCAATGATTTGCACCGTAATACTCGCAAATGCCGTGGTTGCGATAGTTAAAATTCCGTTCGGACGTATGCGTTACCGCGCTATGAATACCGCCGGCGGTGCTTCGATAGGCGGATTTGCGAATTTCACAAGATGGTATGTGAGAAACGGTCAGATGGACAAGGCGCAAATGATGACGCTCTTCGGCACGACAGACGCGTGCAAGTCTTTCCCGAGCGGTCACACCTGCGCCGCGGGAATGAGCTACGGGCTTATAATGCTCGCGGATTCTCTCGGTATAAAGAGTAAGGGCAAAAGAGCCGCCCTTTGGATATGCCCGATATTGTTCACGGGAATTGTTGCCGTAAGCAGAATAGTTGTCGGCGCTCACTTCTTCAGCGACGTGCTTATGGGCGGTACTATTTCTTTTCTCTCGGTTATGCTTTTCCGCGAAATATTCATTTTAAAGGGTGCAAATCTCAAGGCCGTTTTTGCAAAAAGCAAAGAGTGATAAAAAATTTTTTACATTATCAAATATGGTATTGAAATTCAAAAAATATATGTTACAATGTGTTTAAACATAATAAAGGAGGTCATGTAAAATGGCATATAAGATTTCGGATGACTGCATTTCATGCGGCGCTTGTGCTGCTGAGTGTCCGGTTGAGGCTATCAGCGAAGGCGACGGCAAGTATGAAATAGATGCAGATAAGTGCATTGACTGCGGTACTTGTGCAGATACATGCCCGGTAGGCGCTCCCGCACAGGAATAATTTAAAGAAATAAAGGTAAGCGAGGATGTTTTCCCCGCTTACTTTTTTTATGCCCCGAAAATGCGGCGAAGCACACATTTTTGCTCGTTTCGGCTTCGGCGGTATCGTCGGGAAAATATATTCCGCCGTTTTTCGATAAAAACATTGACTTTTTATGATTTTCAAATTATATTTATCTCATACCAATTAGGGAGTGCATACTTTTGTACTTCCCAACAATATCTATCGGTTGGAAAGGGGCTGCATAATTGGAAAACAAAGCAGTAATAATTGACCTTAAGAACATTTCAATAAGCTTTGATGACCAGCCTATACTAAAAGATGTGAGTCTCGAGATACACGACGGCGAATTCGTCACTTTACTCGGACCCTCGGGCTGCGGTAAAACGACGACACTTCGTATAATAGCCGGGTTTCTCTCTCCGGACAGCGGCGATGTCATTTTCGAAGGTGAAAAAATAAATGGTGTTCCTGCTCATAAACGACAGGTGAACACCATTTTTCAGCGTTATGCACTGTTCCCCAACCTTAACGTTGCGGACAATATCGCCTTCGGTTTAAAGCTTCAGAAGAAGTCAAAAAGTGAAATTAAAAAAATCGTTGAAGAGATGCTCTCGCTCGTAAACCTCAAGGGATTTGAAAAACGCAATGTTTCTTCGCTTTCCGGAGGTCAGCAGCAGCGCGTCGCAATTGCGCGCGCCCTTGCCGTTAAACCGCGCGTATTGCTTCTCGACGAACCGCTCGGAGCACTTGACTTAAAGCTTCGCAAGGATATGCAAAGCGAGCTCAAAGCCATACAGCAGCGGCTCGGCATAACGTTTATATATGTAACGCACGACCAGGAGGAAGCACTCTCCATGTCCGATACCATAGTGGTTATGGACGGCGGCGTTATTCAGCAGATAGGCTCGCCCACCGATATTTACAATGAACCGCAGAACGCTTTTGTTGCGGATTTCATAGGCGAAAGCAATATTGTGGACGGTGTTATGCTCTCCGACTACAACGTCGAATTCCAGGGTATGCGCTGCCGCTGCGTCGATAAGGGCTTCGGCCTTAACGAACCCGTAGATGTAGTTGTGCGACCGGAGGATATAGATATGGTGCCGCCCGGGGAGGGTATGCTATCCGGCGACGTTACCTCTGTTACGTTTAAGGGCGTTCACTATGAAATAATCGTTGACATTAAAGGCTTTAAGTGGATGATACAGACCACCGAAAAAGCCGAAGTCGGCGACCGTATAGGTATTTCGATAAAGCCGGATGAAATTCAGATAATGAAAAAGAGCGAATATTCGGGTCTTTACGGCGATTACAGCTCGTTCAGCGAAGAATTTGACGAGCTTTCCGACCCCAATGCAGAGCTTACGGATGAAGACGAAGTCTCCGAGATTGGAGAGTAAGCCATGAAAAAGTCTTCTCTCACCTTAAAGCTCATAAACGCTCCGTATATGATATGGGCGGTGCTTTTTATCTTGGCTCCGCTTATAATGGTAATCTACTACGCTTTTACCGACCGCAGCGGCGCATTTACCCTTGACAATATCAAGGCGCTCTCATCCTACGGAGCTATCTTCGGCAGATCTGCGTGGTATGCGGTTTTGGCTACGGTCATTTGCCTTATTCTTGCATATCCGCTCGCGTATATTATGGCAAAGAGCCGTGCGAACACTCAGCGAACCATAATGATGCTCATAATGCTCCCCATGTGGATGAATTTCCTTATCCGCACATATTCGTGGATAACGATTCTCTCAAATACAGGCCTTATAAATTCGCTTTTAAAGGCTGTGGGGCTGCCCACGGCACAGCTTATCAACACTCCGGGCGCGGTAATCCTCGGAATGGTATATAACTTTTTGCCGTATATGGTGCTGCCGATATACTCCGTTATGTCAAAGCTTGATAAAAGCCTTGTTGAAGCGGCACAGGATCTCGGAGCGGGTAAGCTTCAGGTGCTCAAAAAGGTCATCTTTCCGCTAAGCCTGCCCGGCGTTGTTTCCGGTATAACAATGGTGTTCGTCCCGTCGGTAAGTACCTTTTATATCAGCCAAAAGCTCGGCGGCGGAAAATTCCTGCTTATCGGAGACTCCATTGAAATGCAGTTCCAGTCAGCATACAACTATAATCTCGGAGCGTCGCTCTCACTTGTTCTGATGCTTCTCATAATAGTATGTATGCTTATTATGAATCGCTTTGCCGATAATGAAGAGGGGGCGATGATAATATGAAAGCTCTCAAAAAAATATACATCGCTCTTATAATGCTGTTTCTTTATGCCCCGATGCTCGTTATGGTGGTGTTCTCGTTTAACGCCTCAAACAGCACAAGCGTTATGTCGGGATTTTCGCTGAAATGGTATGTCGAAATGTTCCGTAACGCCACGGCTCTTACGGCTCTTCGTAACACACTTGTTTTAGCCGTTACCTCCGCTCTTATTTCGATTATTATCGGAACGGCGGCGGCAGTCGGAATAAATGCAATGAAAAAACGGTGGCTGAGAAGTGCCGTTATGACCGTTACAAACGTACCTATGATGAATCCGGAAATAGTTACGGGTGTTTCGATGATGCTCCTTTTTGTATTTGCCGGCAAAATAGTGTCGTCGAGCAGCGTTTTGGGCTTCCCCACGCTTTTAATAGCTCACGTCACGTTTAATTTGCCTTATGTCATACTTTCCGTATTGCCGAAGCTTCGACAGACCGACCGCCATCTCTCGGAGGCGGCGCAGGACCTCGGCTGTACACCGACCTCCGCTTTTTTCAAGGTTGTGCTTCCCAATATCAAGTCCGGTATAATAACCGGCTTTATAATGGCCTTTACGCTTTCGCTGGACGACTTCATAATCAGCTATTTTGTAAGCGGCGCAAAATTCCAGACTCTTCCGATAGTCATTTTCTCAATGACAAAGAAGAAGGTAAAACCCGATATGTATGCGTTATCGACGCTGATATTTGTATCGGTGCTTGTGCTTATGATTCTTATGAATGTGCTTCAGGCGCGCAGCGAAAAGAAGGAACGTAAAAGAGCCAAAGGCTCAGAGGGTTGAGAAAGGAACGTGAAAAATGAAAAAGATAATTTCTGTTGTATTAACATTGACCTTGCTTGCGGGAATACTTATGCTTTCGGGCTGCTCGCTTAAAACCGAAAAGCTTGATACGGCCGCTCTTCTCGGAAATTATAATATCGAGGAGCTTAAAGGTACCGAAATAAATGTATATAACTGGGGTGAGTACATTTCCGACGGCGAGGGCGGAAGCGTTGACGTCATCTCCGAATTTGAAAAGCTCACGGGAATAAAGGTCAACTATAATATGTATGACAGTAACGAGGACCTTTATGCAAAGCTCAAGAGCGGCGGAGTAAATTACGACGTTATAATTCCGTCGGATTATATGGCAGAGCGTTTAAAGAACGAGGGACTCTTACAGAAGCTTGACTATTCGGTGATAACCAATTACGAGGGTATCGGCGACGAATACAAAAACCTTTTCTTTGACGAAAACAACGAGTATACAGTAGCTTACACGGGCGGTATGGTCGGACTTATCTATAATACGACCATGGTTTCCGAAAAGCCCGACAGCTGGAGCGCTATGTGGGATCCGAAATATTCCGGCGAAATTCTCACATTCAACAATTCACGCGACGCATTCGGTGTGGCACAGTATCTACTCGGCTACGATGTAAACTCGACGAATCCCGATGAGTGGCGCGCTGCGGAGGAAAAGCTCAAGGAGCAAAAGCCGCTGATTCAGTCGTATGTTATGGATGAGGTATTTAATAAGATGGAGGCGGGCGAAGCCGCCATGGCTCCGTATTACGCAGGAGATTACCTCACAATGAAGCAGGAAAATGACGATCTTGCATTTGTTTACCCCAAGGAGGGAACAAATAAATTTGTTGACGTAATGTGCATCCCGTCAAGCTCTGAAAACAAAAAGGCTGCTGAGCTGTTTATAAATTATATGTGCGAGCCCGAGGTAGCCCTCCACAACGCCAATTATCTCGGCTATCTCTGCCCCGTTACGGCTGTTCTCAGCGATGACAGGTATGAGTATAAGGATAACGAGGTGCTCTACCCCAAGCAGGAAGTGAAAACGCAGTTCTTCCACAATCTTGACCAGGATACGCTTGATCTTCTTTCAAAGCTTTGGGAGGATCTCAAGCTCGCGTAATTCGGTTTCGGCTATACGTTAAAAATTTTAAATCGTGTTTGGCGCGTCGCAACGGCTGTGAGCATTTGCGGCGCGTCTTTTGTATCTTATATATCGACAGTTTTTGTGCCTAACGGTCCGCTTTTTCTTGACTTATTATATAAAAAGATATAAAATATCTTAGATAGTGTATTAAAATGCGAACAGTATTACAAATGATACCGTTACACTGTCAAAAACCAATAAATTTTCTTATTTTCAAGCATGATAATCGGAAAACTAAAAACCAAAAGGAGGTGCAGAACTTTTTGAATCCTGTAACGATAGCTATAATAGCCGCAGTCGCAGCTGCAGTTGTTTTCGGAGTCGTCGGATTTGTACTCGGCGAGGTACACCGTAAAAAGGTGGCGGAGTCTGCCATAGGCTCGGCTACGGAGGAAGCTACCAGAATCGTAAATCAGGCTGTTCAGACAGCGGAAAATAAAAAGAGAGAAGCGATTTTGGAAGCAAAGGACGAAATCCATTCGTTGAGATCCGAGGCTGAAAAGGAAAACAGAGAGCGCAGAGCGGAGGTTCAGCGGCAGGAACGCAGAATAATTCAAAAAGAGGAGTCTCTCGATAAAAAGACAGAGGCTCTTGAAGCAAAAGAAGAAGCTTTAAACGAAAAGGTCAAAACAGCCGATAAAAAACTCGAAGAGGTTGAAAAAATCAAAAAGAGCCAGTTCGATATGCTCGAAAAAATTTCGGGCTATACAAAGGAACAGGCTAAGACCTTGCTTTTGCAAAATCTCGATGAGGAGCTCACTCACGACAAGGCCGTTAAAATTATGGACTTTGAGCAGAGAACCAAGGATGAGCAGGACGCTCTTGCGCGTGAGATAATCTCTACCGCAATACAGCGCTGTGCCGCCGATCAGGCTGCAGAAGCCACGGTTTCGGTGGTTACTCTTCCCAATGACGAGATGAAGGGCCGTATAATCGGCCGCGAGGGCAGAAACATACGCACACTCGAAACAATAACCGGTGTTGACCTTATAATCGACGACACACCGGAAGCCATAACCGTTTCAAGTTTTGAACCGGTTCGTCGCGAAATAGCAAGACTTACTATCGAAAAGCTTATTTCCGACGGCAGAATACATCCCGCACGCATTGAGGAGATGTACGAAAAATCAAAGCGCGAGGTTGAGCAGACCATACGTCAGACCGGTGAACGCGCAGTAGTTGACGCAGGTGTAAACGGCATACATCCGGAGCTTGTCAAGATACTCGGAAAATTAAAATACCGCACAAGCTACGGCCAGAATGTGCTTAATCATTCGCTTGAGGTTTCCTACATAGCGGGGCTTATGGCGGCAGAGCTCGGTGCCGATGTTAAAACGGCTAAAAGAGCGGGACTTCTTCACGATATAGGCAAGGCGCTTGACCGTGAATTTGAAGGCTCTCATGTCGATTTGGGCGTTGAATACGCAAGGAAATATAAGGAAAACGAGAATGTAGTACATGCAATTCAGGCTCACCACGGCGACGTGGAGGCAAAGACGGTTGTTGCTTGTCTCGTTCAGGCGGCGGACGCAATTTCAGCCGCAAGACCCGGCGCAAGACGCGAAAATGTTCAGAACTACATCAAGCGTCTTGAAAAACTCGAAGAAATAGCAACGTCGTTTGAGGGCGTTGAGAAGTCATTTGCAATTCAGGCAGGCCGTGAGATTCGCATAATGGTTAAGCCCGAAGTTATAAGTGACGATCAGATGGCACTTGTTGCGCGCGAAGTTGTCAAAAAGATTGAGGATGAGCTTGAATATCCCGGTCAGATAAAGGTCAACATCATACGCGAAAACAGGACTGTCGATTACGCGAAATAATTTTTAAGCCCTGATGCCTTAAAGAGAAAAACTTTGAGTGTTATCGGGGCTTAGCTTTTCGAAAAAACAAACAGAAACGGTGCATTATGTCAAATACAATAAACATCCTCGCCGTGGGCGATGTCGTATCGGCATCGGGCTGCGAAAAGCTGAGGAATTGTTTACCGAAATTTAAAAGAGAAAATAATATAGACGTGACGGTTGTAAACGGCGAAAATTCCGCTGTCGGGAACGGCATATTGCCGATGTCCGCCGATGATATTTTTACGAGCGGCGCGGATGTTGTAACCGGCGGCAACCACACCTTCAGACGTCGTGAAATATATGACGAGCTTGAGAGAAACGAGTTTCTTTTAAGGCCAGCAAACTACGGAAAAGAGGCTCCCGGCAGAGGCTATACGATAGTTGACAGGGGCGCATACAGGGTAGGCGTGGTAAATCTCTGCGGCACGGTGTTTATGGAGCCGCTCGAAAATCCCTTTATATGTATAGACCGTGTATTGGAGAAGCTGAAAAGAGAAACCGATATAATAATTGTCGATTTCCATGCAGAGGCGACTGCCGAAAAGCGCGCTATGGGCTTTTATCTTGACGGAAGGGCTTCGGCTGTGTTTGGAACTCACACCCATGTGCCCACGGCAGACGAGCAAATATTGCCGCACGGTACGGGATATATAACCGATGTAGGCATGACCGGGCCTAAAATGTCCGTATTGGGCGTTACCCCCGAGCTTGCGATAGAAAAGATGAAAACCAATTTGCCGGTGCGCTTTCAAAATCCCGACGGTGAAGCCGAGCTTGACGGTGTTATATTCACCGTAAGCCGTGACACGGCAAAAACCGTTCGGATTCAGAGAATATCGCTTTAAAAGGAGAGTGCGACAGTGAAAAAGAAAATATTTTCTGCAATATGCCTTTTGCTTTCTGCGGTATGTATTTTTTCGGCCTGCCGCAAGGATAACGGCAACGGCGGCTCGGATGAGCAGACCGGCTCTGCCGCCTCGGGCGACAGCACCGCCTCATCGGCAAACGACCTTGTTTTGCCGTATTCCAATAATGATTCGCTGAATCCTTTTTTTGCCGTCGGCACGGAAAATATAAGCCTTACGGATTTAGCCTACGACCCGCTTTTTAAGGTCAAGGCAGACTATACGCCCGAAAATGTGATAGCCGAAAAGGGTGATATTAGCGGAACTTCGGTTACCGTTACACTCTCAGGTGCGCGCTTTTCGGACGGTTCATCCGTTTCGCCGCAGGACGTCGTATATTCGTTCAATAAAGCAAAGGCGTCGTCGCGCTACGGGCAGCTGCTGTCAAATATTCAGTCGGCAAAGGCGTCCGGCGGAGCTGTTACGTTTACGCTCTCTTCACCGGACCCGTATGTGCTGAATGCACTCAGTTTTCCCGTTGTAAAAAACGGTACAGCCGATAAGACGGAAAATATACCGATAGGCAGCGGCCCTTATGTGTACAGCGACGGGGTGTTTTCCAAGAATGAAAATTACGGCGGCAGCGTAAATATACCCGAGATAAAGCTTTATGAAATAGAAAATTTCACCTATGCCGAAAATGCTCTCGAAATAGGCAATGTGAACTTTCTCTTCAAGGATATGAGCGACAGCGTTTACCGCCATGTCTCCGTTGACAGCAGTACGGTCAATATGAACAACCTTGTTTTTCTCGGTATTAACGACTCAAAGGACGTTCTTTCATCGTCCGCCGTCAGAACCGCAATATATTATGCAATAGATAAAAAAGACATTGCTTCGTCGTCGTATCAGGGCTATGCAACAGCAGCTCCGCTTCTGTTCAATCCTGCGTTTTCAGAACTTTCGGGAATTACAAACATCAATTTCGCCGAGAGTGCAAATGTCGACAAGGCAAAGTCCATACTGACAAAAACAGGATATAATAAATATGCAAAGGACGGTTCTCTTACAAACGGCTCACAGAACCTTAAGGTGTCTCTTCTTGTGAACAGCGAAAACAGCTTCCGCGCGGCGGCGGCGAACAGCATAGCCGAAAGCCTCAGAAGCATAGGCTTTTCCGTGACATTTGATGCCGTTCCGCTTGATAAATACAACCAGAAAATCGCTTCCGGTGATTTTGACCTGTATTTAGGAGAAATCAAGCTTACCGAAAATCTTGATTTGCGCCCGTTCTTTTCGGAAAAGGGGTCTGCGTCAAAGGGTATAGATTTCTCGTTGCGTGCGGTTACCGATTACGAAGCCTTTTGCGAGGGTAGCATAGGGCTTTCAGAGTTCCTTGACAGCTTCTTAAACGATATGCCGTTTGTTCCCGTTTGTTACAGGAGCGGCCTTGCGGCGTATAAAAAGGGCCTAAAGCCGGATTTCTCGTATTCCTCCGACCATCTCTATGCGGGGATTTGCCGCTGGAGCTTAAGCTGAGCCGCCGTTCGGATACAATATTGTATTTGTGCGGTTTATGGTATATAATAACAACATCACAGGAAAGGAGAATATTGCGCTTTTGCAATATAAACCGATGTATGATTAAAATTGAAAATTATCTCGGCGTTATTGAGATACATCAGCATTATTTTTCGGAGCTTATCGGTCAAACCGTAACCTCGTGCTTCGGCGTTGCGGGTATGGCTAACAGCGGCGCGTCACAGGGGCTTCGGTCGCTTCTTTTTAAACGTAAGAATTATCCGGATAAGGGCGTCGGCGTGCGTGCCGACGGCGGCGATTTAATAATAGATCTTCACATAATCGTGACTTACGGCGTTAATATCGGAACCGTAGTGGATTCCATAACAAACAAGGTCAGATATACCGTCGAGCAGTCAACGGGTCTCGGCGTGAAAAAAGTCAATGTGTTTGTTGACGGAATGAAAGAATAATAGGAGTGTACAAGTTTTGTTAACAGGTAAGCAGTTTAAACGCGCTTTCATTTCCGGCGCTAACAATATACTGAATCACAGAAAGGACGTTGACGCGCTCAACGTATTTCCGGTACCGGACGGCGATACCGGAACAAATATGTCAATGACCTCCTCGGCGGCAGTCAGGGAGCTTCAGGTGGTAAGCGATGACGAGGATTTGAGTATCGTCGCGGCCAAAACCGCCGCAGCTCTTTTGAGAGGCGCGCGAGGAAATTCCGGCGTTATATTATCGCTCGTTTTCAGAGGTATTTCAAACGGCTTCAAGGGTAAAAAGGAGGTAGGCGGCAAAGACCTTGCCGCAGCTCTCACTCTCGGCAAAGAGTCGGCTTATAAGGCTGTTATGAAGCCCACCGAGGGTACTATTTTAACCGTTGTACGCAAGGCGGCGGCAGCGGCGGAGGCACTCGCCTCAGATGACTGCGGTGCTGTTCTCGACGAGGCTTACCGCGCGGCGCAGGAGGCTCTTGCCGAAACACCTGAGCTTTTGCCCGTTCTCAAAGAGGCAGGCGTGGTAGATGCCGGCGGCCAGGGATTTCTCTATATACTCGACGGTATCAGAGGCTATATAAACGAGGGCAAGTTTATAGAAAGCAATGACGATGCCTCGCCCGCAAAGAGCAATGCCGAGGAAAGCAAATCCGTCGTGGCGGCGGCTTCGGGAGACATCAAATACGGTTATTGCAGCGAGTTCCTCATAACCAAATCGAAAAATCCGGAGAGCACACCGCTCAAATTAAAGGCATATCTTGAGTCGATAGGCGACTGCGTTGTTGTGGTTGACGATGACGATATAGTAAAGGTTCATGTCCATTCAAACGAACCCGGCAATGTAATTCAGGCCGCTCTCAAAATAGGTCAGCTCATAAATATAAAAATAGACAATATGCGTTATCAGCACGCGAATGCCGATGTCGGTATGGATGCCAAAAAGGACAACAAAGAAGAAAATTTAAGTCGTGACACCGAAATCAATAGAGTACAGCCGACCAAAGATTACGGCTTTGTCGCAGTTGCGGCAGGTGACGGTATGGCAGAGCTCTTTAAGGAGCTTGGCTGTGATGTAGTTGTTTCGGGCGGTCAGACCATGAATCCGAGTACTGATGATATTTTAAATGCCGTTGAGTCAACTCCGGCAAAGCACGTTTTTGTTTTGCCGAACAATAAAAATATTATAATGGCGGCGGAGCAAACCGTAAATCTTGCTGACAGGGGCGTCAGTGTTGTCGCAACAAAGACTGTTCCGCAAGGCATTACCGCAATGCTCAATTTTGACGAGAGCCTTTCAAGCAAGGAAAACCATTTGAATATGGCGAAGGCAGCCGAGAGCGTTCATACGGCTCAGGTCACGTTTGCCGCACGTGACAGCGTGTTCGGCGGACAAAAAATCAAGGAGGGTCAGTACCTCGGCATGGAGGACGGCAAAATAACCCTTGTGGAGGATGACCTTGTAAACGCCGCATACAGAGTTACACGCCGTCTTGTCAAAAAATTCGGCGGCTCGCTTATAACCGTGTTTTACGGTGAGGACGCCGACGAAAACTCGGCAAATGTCCTTTCGGCGCGGCTTCAGGAGCGTTTCCCCAATGTTGAGGTAAATGTCATTAACGGCGGTCAGCCGGTTTACTACTTCATTTCGTCCGTCGAATAACAGGACGTTTTCAAAAACAATTCTCGGATGTGTTCATAATGGACTTTTCAACCGAAATACAATATTTAAAGGGTGTCGGACCCGCTCGTGCCGAGGCATTTTCAAAGCTCGGCGTCGATACGGTCGGCGCCCTTTTGCGCTTTTATCCGCGCGCGTATGAGGATTGGAGCCGCGTTGTTCCCATAAGGGAAGCTCCGGTTGATACGGAATGCTGTATTCGTGCCGTTGTCAGCTACACTCCCTCTAAGGTAAGATTACCCGGAGGCAGGCTGCTTTCAAAAACAAGCGTTACGGACGGCATAGGCATATTAAATCTTGTCTTTTTTAACAACAAGTTTATTGACAGTATGCTGAAGGAGGGCGAAGAGTATCTCTTTTTCGGCAAAATCACAGTAGATAAGCACGGCATAAGACAAATGGTATCGCCGTTGATTTCAAAAGGAGAGGATAAGGACAGAATACGTCCCGTTTATCCGCAAACGGCTGATGTGAGCTCCAAACTCACGGAAAAATGCACAATGCAGGCATTAAAAGGCTGCAAAGAGATACCTGATTTTATGCCGTCCGAAATACTTGAGAAAAACGACCTTTGCTCTCTTGATTATGCAATACGCAACATCCATTTTCCGGAAAGCTTCGAGTCACTTGACAGGGCGAGAAAAAGGCTTATTTTCGACGAGCTTTTCATATTGCAGCTGGGACTTTTATCCATCAAGGAACGAACGGGTGAAGAAAAAACCGAGATGGTTATCAAAAATGACTGTACTGAAGAGTTTTATCACCGTCTGCCGTTTTCTCCGACAAGAGCGCAAAAAAGAGCGGTCTTTGAGGCACTGTCCGATATGAAATCGGGTGAGCCGATGAACCGTCTGCTTCAGGGCGACGTCGGCTCCGGTAAAACTCTTGTGGCGGCGGCACTTATATATAACGCGGCAAAAAACGGTATGCAGAGCGCATTTATGGCACCTACGGAGGTTCTTGCCGAGCAGCATTACAGAACTCTTTCAAAAATCTTTGACGGTACAGATATAAAGATTGTGCTTCTGACCGGAAGCAGCACGGCTAAGGAAAAGAGAGAAATAAAAAAAGAGTTGCGCGACGGTTCCGCGAAGCTTGTCATAGGAACGCACGCGATTATACAGGGCGACGTTGAGTTTAGCCGCCTCGGATTAGCCGTCACCGATGAGCAGCACAGGTTTGGTGTGGCACAGCGGGCATCGCTTTCCCAAAAGGGAGAAAATCCAAACATTCTCGTTATGTCGGCTACGCCCATACCGAGAACGCTCGGACTCATAATTTACGGCGACCTTTCGGTGTCGGTGCTCGACGAGCTGCCGCCGGGCAGGCAAAAAACCGAGACATATTGTGTGTCTCAGGCTCTGCATGAGAGAATATACAAATTCATAAAGAAGCATCTTGACAGGGGTTTTCAGGCATATATCGTCTGTCCGCTTGTCGAGGAGGGCGACAGCGACCTGATACCTGCACAGGAGTATTACAAGCTTTTACAAAATACCGCATTCAGGGGTTACAGGCTCGGACTTTTGCACGGTCAAATGAAGCCAAAGGAAAAGGACAACATAATGCGCGATTTTGAGAGCGGCAAAATACAGCTTCTTGTGTCCACCGTGGTTATCGAGGTAGGTGTGGACGTGCCGAATGCCGTGGTTATGGTCATCGAAAATGCCGAGCGATTCGGACTCTCGCAGCTTCATCAGCTTCGCGGCAGAGTCGGCAGGGGAAGTGCGCCCTCCACGTGTATTTTGGTGTCGGATGCACAAAACGATGAGGCAAAACGCAGATTTGATATAATGTGCAAGACTACCGACGGCTTTTTAATAGCGGATGAGGACCTTAAAATGCGTGGCCCCGGAGACTTCTTCGGTTCAAAGCAGCACGGATTGCCGTCGCTGCGGATTGCGGATATTCTGACGGACACCGGAATGCTCAACGAGGCGCAAAAGAGTGCTCAAATGATAATTGCGACAGACGGCGGTTTGCTTTTGCCGGAGCACAAAGGAATAAAACGTCAAATAGATAAGATGTTCGGCAACGGGTATGTAAAAGCGTAAGGTTGAAATTTGTCGCATTGTATGGTAAAATAACTTTTACTATTTTATTGTGAGGCTGTTATGTTTTTTGAAAAGCTTTACAACTTAATATATCACATAGGTTTTACGGCAGGCTCCGGATTTATGAAATTCGGGAAATGGTTGTCGAGGGGGCTTTCGCGTCCCGTAAAAACAGTCGGAGCGGTATTTTTTGCCGTGTTTCTTGTGATTGACAAATTTATACTCAAGACCTTCAAAACCGTAAGCGCGGAATTCAAGCTCCTTATGGCAGATATAAAAAGAGTCAGTTCAGGCTTAAATTCCCTTATCCATACAGATAGAAAATCCGCCGAAGCGAAGCTGCGTATTTATATAAAGAAGGCATTTTCGAGGCATGGCATAGTGTTTACTTTTGCGGTAAATCTGCTTGTCCCGATTATTTGCCTCGGTGTGCTTTGCTCCACGATAGGCTATTGGAACAAAGCCACGCTCGCTCTTGAGATAAAATATAACGGCTCCGTAATAGGCTATGCCAAAAACGAGTCGGAATATCTCGACGCCGAGCAGCAGGCCAAAACAAGGCTCAAAACCGCTGCGTCTGCCTCCGGTAAGGAGCAGGAGCTTATTAAGCCTGCGCAGTATCAGCTCAAGGTCGTAAATAAGACCGACCTTACCGACTCCTCGTCAATGTGCGATAAGCTCATAGAAAATTCAGACAGCAATATCACCAATGCCTGCGGCATATATATTAACGGTGATTTCTTGTGCGCCGTTAAAAATGAGACGGACGCTACAAGCGTTTTCGATAAGATACTCAGCGATTATAAAATAGACGACCCCAACGCGGCAAAGAGCTTCGTTGAAAACATAACATATGAGCAGGGGCTTTATCCCGATAATGAGGCCACGGTTTGGGACGCGGAAAAGCTATCCGCCAAGCTCAAATCAAAAAAGAGCGAAGCGGTGTATTACACGGTAAAGGACGGAGATACCGTTTCGGGAATCGCTTCCGCAAACGGGCTCACCGTTTCCGAATTGGTACAGCTGAATCC